>JAESFZ010000135.1_pt1 | contig 140626 bp, 119 predicted proteins | sample 9269561 | NCBI WGS metagenome assembly JAESFZ01 (sample SAMN14515552, study PRJNA621657) | algae metagenome | isolation source: Tildeniella nuda ZEHNDER 1965/U140 and co-occurring heterotrophs from wet... | place: Switzerland: Stansstaad, Zurih | collected 1965-01-01 | reverse complement strand
CGGGCGGTCCCCCTCCCCCGCCCCGCGGGGGAGGATAAGAGTGGAGAGGCCGGCGCGCGCCTCAGGCCGGCGGGATGTTCTGGTTGAGCCGGAACAGGTTCTCGGGATCGAAAGCCCGTTTCACCTGTCTCAGCCGATCCCAGGTGTCGCCCGGATAGGCAGCGCGGGTGCGGGCCGGGCCTTCGTCGGAGACGAAGTTGACATAGGCGCCGTCGTCGCCCTGGTTCAGGGCCTTGGAGAAGTCGGCAACCCACGCGTCCTTTGCCGGCTTGTCCGCCTCGCCATCGTAGAACGCCGCCACATTGACCATGATCGGGCTCTTGCGGTGGGCATAGGCAGTGGCTGACGGGGCGATGCGGCTCACCGCGCCGCCGAGCACGCGGATCTGGCAGACCCGCATGCTGGCGTCGGACTCCTCGAGATAGCCGAGGATGGTTTCGGCCTCGGGGGTGCCGATGCGGTCGACCAGCAGGTTCAGCGCCGATGCCGTCGGGTGATAGTCCGGATCCTCGGGCGGATACATGCTGGTATAGGGGCCCGGCTTGACGAAATCGGCGAGTGGGGTCGCCAAAGCCCGGAACGGCGCCAGCGCCTTGTCGGCGGCCTCCGGCTCGCCGGCGAAGGCCAGCATGGAAAGGACCACCAGCTTGCCGTGCTGCTCGGCCGGCAGGAACGGCATGGGCGGGGCCGGCATGACGTTGGCAATGCCCGAGAGTTCTTCAGGCGCCGCCTTGGCAGCCGCAACGAAACCGGCAATGGTCCTGGCCGTGGCCGGCAATACCAGCATGCCGCCGGTGAAGGCGGGGAGCGGATGGAGGCGGAACTTCAGCCGGGTGACGACGCCGAAATTGCCGCCGCCACCACGCAGCGCCCAGAACAGTTCGGGGTGGTTGGCCTCGTCGGCGAGCACTTGCTTGCCGTCGGCAGCAACAAGTTCGACGGCGAGGAGCGAGTCGATCGAGAGGCCGTATTTGCGCGCGAGGTAGCCGACGCCACCGCCGAGCGTGATGCCGCTGACGCCGACCGAGCCGGTATCACCGAAGCCGACCACCAACTGGTGTGGGGCAAGCGCCTCGGTCAGCTCGCCGGCGGTGACGCCGGCGCCGACCCACACCGTGCGGTTGGCAGCGTCGATCGCGATGTCCTTGAGGTCGCGGAGGTCGATGACGAGACCGCCATCGGTGGTCGAGTGGCCGGCGCCACTGTGGCCGCCGCTGCGGATGGCAAGCTCGAGCCTGTTGTCGCGGGCATAGGCGATGGCTGCGGCAATATCGGCTGCATCGCTGACCCGGACGATATGGGCGGGCCGCTTGTCGGGGCCGCCATACATCACGGTGCGCAGCTTGTCGTAGTCGGTATCGGAGGCGGTGACGATCCGGCCGGCAGAGCCGGCGGGCAGGCGGAAGGCATTCGCGGCAGTCGAGAGGGGCATAACCTTGTCCTCAGGTTCTCGGGTTGGCGCGCTGGGTTGCGGTAACATGGGTGTGACTATCCGTGATTGCTAGAGGGCCCCGGCAGGTCGCGAGATCGAACCGGCAAACGCTGCGATTTTCCTGATCATGCGAGGCTGGGTGCGACGTGACGGGATTTGTCATCTGAGAAGGACTGCTCTAAAGGACATCCGCAACTACCTCGGACTTCCATGAGCGGAAGCCGCGCTGGTCAGCTTGCAGCAAATGAAACTGATCTTTGCGGTCCGCCGGCGAGACGCCGGCCGGGCTGCCGCTTCCTGAGGGGCAACAAGCGCATGGCAAACGTGATCGTCGTCGGCAGCCAGTGGGGTGACGAGGGCAAGGGCAAGATCGTCGACTGGCTGTCGGAGCGCGCCGATGTCGTCGTGCGCTACCAGGGCGGTCACAATGCCGGCCATACCCTGGTCATCGACGGCACCAGCTACAAGCTGGCGCTGCTGCCCTCAGGCGTGGTGCGCGGCAAGCTGAGCGTCATCGGCAATGGCGTCGTGGTCGATCCGCACCACTTTGTCACCGAGGTCGAAAAGATCGGCGCCCAGGGCATCGAGATCACCCCCGAGGTGCTGAAGATCGCCGACAATGCGCCGCTGATTCTGAGTCTGCATCGTGAACTCGACGCGGTGCGCGAGAGCGGCAACTCGGGGCTGAAGATCGGTACCACCCGTCGCGGCATCGGCCCGGCCTATGAAGACAAGGTCGGCCGGCGCGCCATCCGGGTCTGCGATCTCGCCGAACCCGAGACGCTGATGCCCAAGATCGAGCGGCTCCTGGCGCACCACAATGCGCTGCGCCGCGGCATGGGACTAGCCGAGCTCTCCGCCGAGTCGCTCTACAACGAATTGACCGAAGTCGCCGGCAAGATCCTGCCTTATGTCGACCAGGTCTGGCGGCTGCTCGACGAGAAGCGCCGCGCCGGGGCGCGCATCCTGTTCGAGGGCGCGCAGGGCGCCCTGCTCGACAACGACCACGGCACCTATCCGTTCGTCACCTCGTCGAACACCGTGGCGGGCCAGGCCTCGGCCGGCTCGGGCCTCGGGCCGACGGCGATCGGCTATGTGCTGGGGATCACCAAGGCCTATACCACCCGCGTCGGCGAGGGGCCGTTCCCGTGCGAGCTCGATGACGAGATCGGCCGGCACCTGTCGACGGTGGGTCGCGAAGTCGGCGTCAACACCGGCCGGCCGCGCCGCTGCGGCTGGTTCGACGCGGTGCTGGTACGCCAGACGGTGAGAACTTCGGGGATAAACGGCATCGCGCTGACGAAACTGGATGTTCTTGACGGCCTCAAAGAGCTCAAAGTGTGCGTGGGCTACGAGCTCAATGGTCAAAAAATTGACTACTTGCCTGCCTCAATGGGAGCACAAGCTGCTGTTAAGCCGATCTACGAGACCCTCGAGGGGTGGTCGGAAACAACGGCAGGGGCGAGAAGCTGGTCTGAACTCCCGGCCCAGGCGGTAAAGTACGTCAGATACATCGAAGAGTTGATCGGGGCACCGGTCGCCATGCTCTCCACCAGCCCGGAAAGGCTGGACACCATACTGGTTCAGGACCCGTTCCAAGATTGAGTTTTTTTCGGTAGAACAGGCCCCCTAAATTACGGATGTCGCTTAGCCAATGGCGGACTACAAAGAGCTGTTACGTAGGGCGGTAGAAGCTCTGCCGGAGAATAACGGCGCCGCGCGACGCGCGGTCTACGAGAAGGCGCGCGCCGCGCTGGTGGGGCAGTTGCGCGCCATCAACCCGCCGCTCGCCGCTCGCGACATTACCGCACACCGCCTGCAGCTCGAGGATTGCATCCGTCAGGTCGAGCAGGAAGCCAGCGAGGCGGTAATCGCCGGGCTCGGTTCGGGCAAGGAAGACAATCCGCCACCGCCGCCGGTCTATTTCGAGCCGCCGGCCAAGAAGGCTCCGGCCGCCGTTGCCAAGCCGGTGGCCAAGCCCGTGCCGCAGAACGGCAAGGAGCCGCCCAAGCCGCTGCCGCCGGGTGGTTCGATCGAAGAGATCATCGCCGCCGCCAATGCCGAGCAGACCGAAGGTTCCGACCGGTCCCGCTCGATCGTCCGCCCCGACGCCAAGCCGATGGGCAAGCCGGTGCCCAAGCTGGTGCCGTCGCCGCAGCGCCAGCAGCCGCAGCTTGCCGCCCCCGTGCCGTCCGACGAGGATGAGGACGACGGCGAGGAACAGCAGCGCCAGGCGCCGGTGCGTTCTCCCATTCCGGCCAAGTCGCCGGCCGGCCGTTCGCCGCTGCCCTCGATCGTGGCGCGGGCCGAAGCGGCCAAGAGCCGGACCGGCAATGCCGCGTTCGGCGCGCCGATCGCCGGCGCCGCCCGTGGCCCGGTGCTCGAGCCGCGCCGCGAATTGCCGGCGCCCCGGCTCGAGCCTGCCGGTCGCAATGGCCAGGCCGCGGCCCGCCAGATGTCCGAACCGGTGGCACTGTTCAACGATCCGCCGATCGCCGCTGCCATGTCGGCCGTGCGCGAAGTCGAGGTGGAAGCGCCGCCGGCTGATCCGCAGGGCGCCATCGACCGCGCCATCGCGACGCTCGATCGCGAAGCGCGCGGCGATACCGAATACGAAGAGCCGATCGGCAATGGCGTGCCGTATCGCGCCTTCGAGGATGACGAGGCCGACGAGCAGCCGCCGCGCCAGAACGGCTTCGCGCCGTCGATCCTGAAGGCCGACGCGCGGCCGCAGCGCGAGGGCAAGGCCGCCAAGGCCAGCGCCTTTGCCCGCGATGCGCGTGAGCCGCGCGCCAAGAAGCAGCGCGACGCCGAGCCCAACTTCCCGCGCGCCCGCGGCGAAGATGAGCGTCGCGGCCTCGGCGCCGTGACCATCTTCCTGATCGTCTTCGCGGTGCTGCTGCTCGGTGCCGGTGGTGCCGGGTTCTGGGCCTGGCGCGAAGGCTTCATCGATCTCGACCAGATGTTCGGCCGCGGCGCGCCCACGACGCAGCAGGCGGCAATCACCACGCCGACGGCCGAATCCGCGACCGAAGCCCCGGCCACCGGCCCGGGCAACACGGCGACGCCGGCCGAAAACGACACGCCGACTGCGGAACTGGGTGCCGAAGATCGCCTCGGCGCCGAGCCGGCTCCGGCCGCCGAGACGTCGGCCCTCAGCCGGCTGGTTCCCGCGGCACCCGAGGAGCGCCTCGCCACCGACCAGCAGGCAACCGCAACCGACGCAACCCAGGCCGCTGCCTCGGTCGATCCCGCCAGCCTCGCCGGCAGCCAGTCGCTGCTGCTCGAAGCCTCGGACAACGGCACCACCGGTGCGGTGCCGTTCTCGGGTACGGTCGAATGGAGCAAGGGGACCGACGAGATGGGCCTGCCGACGCTGATCGGCAAGGCGAACATCCCGGCGCGCAACCTCGCGGTCGACGTGCTGATCCGCAAGAATTCCGACGCCAGCCTGCCGGCCAGCCACCTGATGGAAGTCAATTTCCGGGTGACCGACAGCTTCATCGGCGGCTCGATCGCCGGCCTGCCCGGCGTGCTGCTGAAGAACGAAGAGCTGGTGCAGGGCACCCCGCTGGTCGGCGCTTCGGCCCGGGTGGTGGGCAACTCGTTCCTGTTCGCGCTCAGCGCCTCGCCGGCCGACATCACCGCCAACAGCAGCCTGCTCATCTCGCGCAAGTGGATGGACCTGGCCCTGATCTATGCCACCGGCAAGCGGGCGATCATCACGCTCGAGAAGGACGCCGCGGCCGAAACGATGTTCACCGAAGTGGTCGGCGAGTGGACCAAGTCGGTGGCCGCACAGGCGAACTGATTGGCTGAAAGAGTCACTGAAACGCCCGGACCTCGGTCCGGGCGTTTTGCTTTTGGGGAGCGCCGAAGCTGGTGCGCTTGGCGCCCCTCACCCCGACCCTCTCCCCAAAAGGGGCGAGGGGGCGATGGGGCACGGACGGCGCAAAGTGCGTCCCCTCGCCCCTCTGGGGCGAGGGCTAGGGTGAGGGGCGCCAAGCGCTCAGATCGTGCATCTACAGCCGCTTCAACACCCGCGCCGGCACGCCTGCGGCAATCGTGTTCGCCGGCACATCGCGGCTCACCACCGCGCCCGCCGCCACCACCGCGTTGTCGCCGATGCTGACCCCCGGCAGGATTGTCGCAGCGGCGCCGATCCAGACATTGTTGCCGATGCTGATCGGTTTCTTGATGATGCCGTTGCGGCGCTCGCGCGGGTCGGTCGGGTGGCCGGCGGAAACCAGGTTCACCTTGGGCCCGATCATCACGTCGTCGCCGATGCCGATGCCGCCCATGTCCATGAAGTGGCAGCCCTGGTTGATGAAGACGTTCCTGCCGACGGTGATGTTGAGGCCGCAATCGGTGGAGAAGGGCGGGATGATCATGAAGCGCTCGCCCACCGGCTTGCCGATCAGCTCGCTGAAGGCGGCGCAGAGGCCCTCGAGATCGTCGAAACCGATCTCGCTCAGCCGGGCGGACAGCCGCACGGCGCGCTTGAGGTTCTCGAACATCTGCCGCCCCTCGGCGGAACGGGCGGGGTTGGCTTCGGTCATGGCGGGCATCCGGGAGAATCGGGGAGGCAGTGTAGCGCGCATCCGAGAGGGCCTGGCCAGCGCCAACGCTGCTATCGCCGGTGCAGGCTGACCCCCACCCCTGTCCCCTCCCCGCAAGGGGGAGGGAGACCCTAGCCCCGACATCTCAGTCTGCGTCTCCCTCCCCCTTGCGGGGAGGGATCAAGGGTGGGGGTCAGCCCCGCGCCGGCCAATGGGGTGTCTCGCGACCATCGGCCCTCTACCCCTCAAACAGCCTGCCGTCGCGCAGCTGGTAGCGCCGGCTTGCCAGGGCCTCGACATCATCAACGTGGTGGCTCACCAGCAGGGTGATCCATTGATGTCGCTCGGTCAGCGATTTCACCAGGGTACGGATGGTGCCGCGGGTGTCGTCGTCGAGCGCCGAGAACGGCTCATCGAGCAGCAGCACCGGGCGGTCGCGCAGCAGGGTACGGGCGAGGGCCACGCGCTGTTTCTCGCCGCCCGACAGGGTGTCGGCGCGCTGCCTCAGAACGCCCGGGAGACCGACCTCGACCAGGGCCGCCTCGATCTTGTGGTGCCGCTCGGTCGCGCCGCGAGGCAAACCAAGCTCGAGGTTCTGATAAGCGCTCAGATGCTCGAACAGGGTTTCGGACTGGAACAGGATGGAAACCGGCCGCTGCTCGGGTGGCAGCGACAGGAGTTCGACGCCATCGAGCGTCAGGCTGCCGGCCGAGGGCGTCAGGAAGCCGGCGATCAGGTCGAGCAGCGTCGACTTGCCGGCGCCCGACTGACCGCTGACGGCGGTGATCTCGCCCGGCTTTGCCACGAGGCTCAGATCGAAGTGCCTGGCGGCCCCGGGATGGGTGAAGAGTAGATGTTCAGCTACGAGCATCGGTGAGCTTTCCGAACAGCCGCGGCAACAGCACGAAAGCGGCAATGGTGATCACCAGCATCAGCGCGGCGATGCTGGCGGCGTCGTTGCTGCGATAGGCCCCGAGCGCCCGGTACATGAGCAGCGGCAGGGTAGCGAAATCCTCGGTACCGAACAGGGCGATGACGCCCAGGTCGCCGAGCGAGAAGCAGAAGGCCAGCGCCAGCACCACGCCGGCCTCGCGACCGATCAAGGGCCACTCGACTGCCACGAACTGACGCCAGCCCGTGAGCCCGAGCGAGCGGATCAGCCGGCCGCGGCGTTCGGCGATGGCGTCGAGCGGCGGCGCCAGGGTGGCGAGCGCAAAGGGCAGGGAGAGCAGGGCGTTGGCGAGCAGTACCACCGCCGGCGCCGCCGCTTCAGGCAGCATGCCGGCATTGCGCACGAGGAGGAAGGCGCCGAGCGACAGCACCACGGCGGGGACCGCGAGATAGGCATAGGCCGGGGCCCCGATACCGATGCGCAGCAGCGGGATGGCGGAGGCCGCGCGGCCCATGCCGATGCCCAGCGCCAGCAGCAGGGTGAGGATGGCCGAACCGGAGCCGAGCGCCAGGCTGGTGCCGAGCGCCTTCCAGAAGCTCGGGCGGCTCGCGACGTCGACGATGCCGGGGCCGATGCCGTCGAGCAGGATGGCGAGCAGCGGCAGCGCGAAACCGACAATGCCGACGAGCAGCACCGTCCATTGCGCGATCCGCGCCAATGCGCCATCGCGCCAGCGCGGCGGAGCCGATCCGCCGGTACTGGCCGATATCGGCGCGAAGGCGGAGGCGGCAATGATGATGGCAGAGCAGATGCCGATCTGTACCAGGGCCAGCGTCACCGCGCCGCGCAGGTCGAAATCGAGCCGTACGGCGGCATAGATCGCCACCTCCAGCGTCTGATTGGCCGGGCCGCCACCGAGCAACAGCACGATGGGAAAGCTGGTGAAGGCGAGTAGGAAGATGATGGCGGCAAGGCCCGGCAGCGTGGTGCGCAGCATGGGCCAGTCGATCACCCTGAACCGCTGCCAGGCGCCCAGCCCCAGGCTCTGGCCGGTCTTCAGGCGTTTTTCGGGAATGGCGTCGAGCCGCGCCAGGAGGATGCGGGCGGCAAAGGAAGCATCGAGGATGACATGGGCCGCGAGGATGCCGCCGAGGCCGAACAGCGGCACTTCGAGCGGCTGGCCGGTCAGGGCCAGCGACAGCTGGTTGATCCAGCCGGCGCGGCCCCAGACCGCCAGCAGCCCGAAGGCGACGATCAGCCCGGGGGTGACGATGGCGGAGGCGAACAATCCGACGACGAGATCGCGGCCGGGGAAGCGCAGCCGGTTCAGCGCCCAGGCGAGCGCCGTGCCGACGAGCAGCGACAGCACGGTGGTGAGCCCGGCCTGGATGCTGGTCATTATCACCAGATGCCAGACATCGACGTTCGATTGCCGCGACGGCTCGCCCGCCGCAGTGGCGAGGATCGCCAGCAGCACCAGCGCCACCAGGGCGGCGATGGCGGCAGCGATGGCCGCCCCGGCGAGGAGCCGGAGCGGCCGGCGCGGCAGCACCAGGTTACTGGAGCGCGGCGAGAGCAGCATCCACCCAGGCCCGGCCATTGGCGGCAAGCGCGGCTTCGTCGACCGGCAGCACCTTTGCCGGCGGCGTGCCGAACGCAGCCGGCAGGTCAGCGCCGATGTCGATCACCGGGTACATCCAGTTGGTGGTCGGGATCACCTTCTGCGCTTCGGGGGTGACGAGATAGGCGAGGAAGGCCTTGCCGAGCTCTGCCTGTTTGGCGCTCTTCAGCAGGCCCGCCACTTCGACCTGCGGCACGAAGCCTTCGGTGAACGGGGCGTAGGCGTACTTGTCGTCATTCTCGGCGACGGCGTGATAGGCGGGCGAGGTGGTGTAGCTCAGCACCATGTCGGCCTGGCCGTCGAGGAACAGGCCATAGGCCTCCGACCAGCCGCGCGTCATGGTGAGGACGTGCGGCTTCAGGCCCTTCCAGATCTCGGGGGCGCGTTCGCCATAGGCGGCCTGGACCCACAGGACGTTGCCGAGCCCGGGCGTCGACGAGCGCGGATCCTCGATGACGATCTTGAAGCTCGCGGGCAGTGCAATGAGCTCTTCGAACGAGGTCGGCGGGTTCGGCGTCTTCTCCTTGTTGTAGACGAAGGCGAAGTAGCCGTAGTCGAACGGCACGAACTCGGCGTCGCTCCACGGCAGGGACAGACCCTCGAGGGTCAGCCCGTGCGGTGCGAACAGCCCGGTGGTGCGGGCTTCGCCGGAGGTGGCGGTGTCGAGGCCGACAACCAGGTCGGCCTTGGTCAAGGCGCCCTCGAGCTGCACCTTGCGCAGCGTCGAGATGGCATCCTCGGAGGTGGTGAACTGCACCGTGCAGCCGCAGGTCTTCTCGAACCCGGCCTTCAGCGCCGGGCCCGGGCCCCACTCGGCGGCGAAGCTGTCATAGGTGTAGACGTTGAGCGTCGGCTTGTCCTCGGCGAGGACAGGCAGGGCGGTGGCGCAGATGACTGCCGCCAACGCGAAGCGTGCGAACGAGCGCATATTTCGTTCCCTTCGGTTGCGGCCATGTGAATGAAGGGGACGTCAATGGATCGGACGCCTCGGCGCCCTTGCCATCTCGAACTTCCTCCGCCAGCATGACCTGGTTCAGGTTCAATGGGTAACTCTCAGCTCCGGAAGATCCGGAACACCCCAGCGAGACAGCTGACAGATAGACAGAGTTTTCCCTCCGTGCAAGCGCGTGCCCCCCAGACTTCCGTTGCGGTCTTTGACGACCTCATGGTCATCGTTGGCGGCGGGACGGTCGATTTCGACCTCCTGCGCGAACTCTACGCCTCGGGCGGCCACCTGGTGGGCGCCGATGGCGGCGCCGACCAGATCGTCGAGGCCGGCCTCAAGCCCGAGCTGATCATCGGCGATTTCGATTCGTTGAAAAACCCGCACTCCTGGCTGGGCAAGACCCGGCTGATGCAGATCGGCGAGCAGGAAACCACCGATTTCGAGAAGGCGCTGTATTCGACCCGCGCCCCGGTGACGGTGGCGCTGGGAATGACCGGGCGGCGCTTCGACCACACCCTCGCCGCGCTCGACGCGGTCACCAAATATGCGGCAAAGCGCAAGATCGTGCTGGTCGACGAGGAAGACGTGGCGCTGCCGCTGACCAAGGCGTTCTCGTTCAGCGTCGACCCGGGCGAGCGCGTCTCGATCCACCCGCTGGCGCCGGTGACCTTCTGGGGTTCGGAAGGGCTGAAATACCCGCTCGATGCGGTCAAGCTCGCGCCGGGGGTACGGACCGGGACATCGAACGAGGCGCTGACCGGGCCGTTCCGCATCGTGCCGGAAGAGGGCGTGCACGCACCGTACCTGTTGATCCTGCCGCGGAAATACCTGGCGCAACTGATCGCCAAGCTGCTGCTGGAGAAGCGGTAGGCAGCTGACTGATAGAGACGGCCCCTCCCATCCTCCCCTACAAGGGGGGAGGTGCCCTGCCAGTGTATTTGGCGCGATCGAAGACAGAGCCTCGACTCTTCACCTCCCCCTTTATGGGGGAGGCCGGGAGGGGGCCGCCTCTATCCGTCAATAACCCCGGTTCCGGCGAAATTCTGCCCAAATCCCCAGTACATGTCGCGGTCTTTAAGACCTTGGGGCCATTCGTGAAAATTCTGATTGCAGCAGTATTGCTGAGCCTGGCGGCAGTGTCTGCGAGCCGGGCTGAAGTGGTGTGTACATTGATCGTCGACGCCGAAAGTGGCGCGGTGCGGTTGCAGGAGGGCGGCGGCTGCGACACGCCGACTTCGCCGGCCTCGACCTTCAAGGTGCCGCTGGCGGTGATGGGCTATGACGCCGGGATCCTGACCGGGCCGGACGAGCCGGCCTGGCCGTACAAGGTGGAGTATGACGCCAACCGTGCCGACTGGCGGGTGACCACCACGCCGACCACCTGGTTGCGCGATTCGGTGCTGTGGTATTCCCGCGTGCTGGTGGCCCAGATGGGGGCCGAGCGGTTCGGCAAATATGTCGCCGACTTCGACTATGGCAATGCCGACATCTCGGGCGATCCAGGCAAGAACAACAGCCTGCTCCGCTCGTGGATCAACTCCTCGCTGCTGATCACCCCCGAAGAGCAGGTACGCTTCGTGCGCCGGATGCTGGCGGGCGAACTCCCGGCGACGGCGGCGGCACAGGCGGCGGTGGTAGCGATCATGCCCAGCTTCAAAGCCGGCAAGTGGACCGTTTCGGGCAAGACCGGCACCTATTACGAGCGCAATGCCGACGGTACCTTCAACTCCCGCCGGCAGACCGGCTGGTTCGTCGGCTGGGCCGAGCGCGACGGCGAGCGGCTGGCCTTCGCCTACCTGATCCGCGAGAACAAGAAGACCGCCGATCAGGCCGGCAAACGGGCACGCGATGCGCTGCTGGCGCGGTTTGCAAAATGGGGCAAGGGTGAGTTCGCCTGGGCGCAGCAGCCGCGCCCGGCCGTGGTGCCGGTGATCGGGCCGCCGCAGAACGGGTAGGAACACTCAGGCTGAGCAATTGGGAGCTACCCGACCCGCCAAACGAAAAGGGCCGCCCACCGGGCGGCCCTTTCTCATTGGATCGACACCAATCAGAGGCTGGCTTCGCGGGCCTTGGCGTGGGCCGCCTTCTGCACCGCTTCCTGCACCTTTTCGAAGGCGCGGACCTCGATCTGCCGGATGCGCTCGCGGCTGACATTGTATTCCTGCGCCAGCTCCTCGAGCGTTGCCGGCTCGTCACGCAGGCGCCGGGCCTGGAAGATTGCCTTCTCGCGCTCGTTGAGATCGCTCATCGCGTTGGTGAGCAGGCCCATGCGCTCGGAGAACTCCTCGGTCTCGCCGAGGGTGGTCTCCTGGTCCGGCGTATCGTCGACCAGCCAGTCCTGCCATTCGGACGCGCCTTCGTCGGCGCGCATCGGTGCGTTGAGCGAAGCGTCGCCGGAGAGGCGCTGGTTCATCGACACCACGTCGCTTTCGGTGACGTGGAGGGTCGTCGCGATCTGCTTGATCTGGTCGGGGTGGAGATTGCCGTCATCGAGGGCGGCGATCTGCCCCTTGATCTTGCGCAGGTTGAAGAACAGCCGCTTCTGCGCCGCGGTGGTGCCGATCTTGACCAGCGACCACGAGCGCAGCACGTATTCCTGAATGGCGGCGCGGATCCACCACATGGCGTAGGTGGCGAGGCGGAAGCCCTTTTCGGGCTCGAAGCGCTTCACCGCATGCATCAGGCCGACATTGCCTTCCGAGATGACTTCGGAGATCGGCAGGCCATAGCCGCGATAGCCCATGGCGATCTTGGCCACGAGCCTGAGGTGCGAGGTGATGAGCTTCTGGGCAGCACCGGGATCCTGATGCTCCTTGTAGCGCTTGGCGAGCATATATTCCTCGTCAGGCTCGAGCATCGGAAACTTACGAATTTCCTGGAGATAGCGGCTGAGTCCACCCTCAGCCGAAAGGATAGGCAGATTGGTCTGGGCCATGATGCACCCTCGTCTTTCCCCCGTAGTCACGGGCAGATACGCAGCCGTGTCCAGTCCGGCACACGGCTGACTGTCAGAGATATATAGGTCGAAAATCGGTCTTGATAAGACCCACGGACCCTCGATGAGAACGTTGGTAGACCCGGAAGGTTGCGTGAACCTTGCAGGGCATGTCTCGATGGCATGCGGACCTTGAAGTCGTCGCCTCCCTCCCCCTTGAGGGGAGGGATTGAGGGTGGGGGTGGTGCGGTGATCGCCGATGGACCCCCACCCCCAACCCCTCCCCTCAAGGGGAGGGGAGCAATCAGCGAACTGTCTCAGCCTACCGCGCAAACGCTCGATCGAACGGTTCGATTGCGGCTTCCAGCACCTCGAGATCGGGCGGCAGCGGTGCTTCGAACTGCATTTCCTCGCCGGTTGCCGGGTGCTCGAAGCCGAGCTCGGCGGCGTGCAGGGCCTGCCGGCCCAGGCCGGCCACTGCCGCCTTGGCTGCGTCGGGCAGCCGGTTGACCTTGGTGGCAAAGCCCGGGCCGTAGACCATGTCGGCGACCAGCGGGTGGCCGATATGGGCCATGTGGACGCGGATCTGGTGGGTGCGGCCGGTCTCGAGTTCGCAGCGGATGCGGGTGATGTCCCAGCCCTCGTCGCCGAAGCGGGCCTCGACCCAGTAGTGGGTGATGGCCTCGCGGCCATCCTGGCGCACCGCCTGCTTCAACCGGTTGGCCGGGTCGCGGCCGAGCGGCGCCTCGACGGTGCCCGAGGCCTGCTGGGTGCGGCCCCAGCAATAGGCGAGATAGGCGCGATGTAGCGGCCCGGTACGGCCGTGATCGGCGAACTGCGCGGCGAGGTGGTTGTGCGCCTGCTCGGTCTTGGCGGCGACCATGACGCCCGAGGTATCCTTGTCGAGCCGGTGCACGATCCCCGGCCGCTTGACCCCGCCGATGCCCTTGAGGCTGTCGCCGCAATGATAGAGCAGGGCGTTGACCAGGGTGCCGGAATAGTTGCCGGGAGCCGGATGCACCACCATGCCGACCGGCTTGTTGATGACGATCAGCTGGTCATCCTCATAGAGAATGTCGAGCGGGATGTTCTCCGGGGTCGGCTCGGCCTCGATCGGCTCGGGAGCGACCAGCGTCACTTCCTCGCCCTCGCGCAGCTTGTATTTCGGCTCTGTGACAGCTCGCCCATTGATCGCAACGCTTCCGGCCAGTATCAGGTCCTTGATCCGGTTGCGCGAGAAGACCGGTACGGCACGGGCGAGTGCGGCATCCAGCCGGCTGCCGGCGTCGGCGGCATCGACCAGCAATTGCCACTCCTGTTCCTCGCCGGAAATTTCCTGCATGAGCGATCCTCAAGACAAACCCCAAACCACCCCGGAACTGACGCCGGAAGCCAAGGCCGTGCTGGCCCGGGCGCGAAAGTCCTTCCTGGTGTCGATGGGGCTACTGGTGGTGGGCCTTATCGCCATCGGCGGCGCACTTGTCTACCGCGCATCGCAGAGCGACGGCAAAGCCGGGGGTGACTACGTGATCGCGGCGCTGAAGATTCCGGCCGGCGGCGAAGTGGTTTCGGCGGTGGCCGCGGATGGGCGGGTCACCGTCACCTATCGGCTCGGCCCGATCACCAGCGTGCGCATCTTCGACGGCAAGTCGGGCGAGATGATCCGCGAAGTGCCTGTGGTGAGCGAGTAGCTGCCCGGGGGTATGCAGTCGGCGTCCCTCTCCCGTTTACGGGGGAGGGGGAACCACGCGCAAGCGTGGTGGGAGGGGGGAGCCCCACGCACTAATCGTAAGCGGACTGGGCAGGGGCCAGTGTTTGTGGCACCCCCCTCCCACCAGCCTGTCGGCTGGTCCCCCCTCCCCCCCCCCGCAGGCGGGAGAGGGAATTCCGACTGATCGTGCCGCTTGCTCGGACTCAGTTCCCGTCCTGCAACTCGCGCAGTGCCTTCAGCCGGTCCGAGACGGCCTGTCCTTCCGGCGCGCCGCCCTTCCTGGCCCTGGGGCCCTTGACCGGAGCGGCCTCAGCCTCTTCGGCATCGACGAATTTCTGCATGCGGGCGGCGAGGCTCTCTTCCTCGTCGATCGGGCCGTTGCCTTCGAGCGCATAGACCAGCCGGCTGACGTCGGAGGCGATGTCGTTGAGCCGCTCGCGCAGGTGCGACTGCTCGATGCGATCGCTGTCCCAATCGGCCATCACGGTGTCTTCGACGCTCGCCACCTTGGCGCGGAGCTTTTCCATTTCTTCCTCGAGGCCGAGCTTTTCGGCCAGCAGCATGTCGCGCTTTTCCTCGCCGTCGCCGACCAGCTTGGTGGTTTCGGCAAGCAGGGTCGAGACGCGGCTTTCGGCATCGGCGATGCGAGCCTCGGCTGCCGCCAGGTCGGACTGGGCGTCGCTTACCACGTCGTCGCGCCTCGCCAGCTTCTCACGCAGTTCGGTCGCCGCGGCGCGCGCCTCGGCGCCGGATTTGTCGGAATTCTCGAGGCTCTCGATCAGCGTGCGGTTCTGCGTTTCGAGGAATTCTGAGCGCTTCTTCTCGATCTCGAGATATTGCAGCAGCTCGTCGATATCGGTGTTGTAGTTGCCGCTCAGCGCCTTGCCGTCGATGGCGAAGGCACGTGGGGCACTGCCGCGTAGGGTTTCGCGGGCGGCGTCGAGCTGGCTGGATTTCTCGCCCAGTTCGCGGTCGCGCATGCGCAGCTTCTGCGCCAGGTCAGCGCCTTCCTTCTCCAGTTCGAGGATGCGGCGGCGGGCTTCGGCTTCGCGCTCTTCGAGCTCGCGCACCACCTGCAGGTGGCTGTCGCGCTCGCCCTTGATGCCACCCAGTTCGTTCTTCTTGCGATTGATGTCGCGCAACTGGTCGGACAGACGGCGGCGCAAGGCCTCGACATTCATCTCGAGGCGCCGGGTGGAGAGGGCGAACTCGGCGCGCAGCTGGTCCTTGTCGGCGCGGAACTCGGCCATGGTCATGGGCGTCGCGGCTTCGATGCGCTTCTTGGTGAGGCGGACGGCGCGGCGCCAGACGGCGGGCATGATGATCAACGCCAACAGCCCGGCCACGAGCAGGCCGAGCACGAAATACATGATGTTTTCAATGACCATAACTCAACTCCGCCACCGGCAACTGCCCGGTCCCGGGTGTTCGCGCCCGCCACGTTGGCAGCAATCGCCGCCCCCGGCTATCGCTGTCAGGCCGTAACCTTACCGGAAGACGGGCACGTGGTCACGATGCGCCACCGCGATGAACGCCGGTTGAACGGATTGCGCCGGGTTTTCGCGATCGGAACGCGTAGGGGCGATCAGAAGGGATTCCAGGTCGGTTCCTGGGTGAACTTCAGGTAGCCGACATTGACGCCGAGGCGGGCGCCGACGCCCGAGCGGATCGGCACCATCACCACATCGCCGTACTTGATCACCGTCATGCCGAGCCCGCCGATGACATAGGCCGAGCCGTCGACGCCGGGGTAGCGGCCATAGACATCGGAAACCGAGCTGAGATTGTAGACCAGCATCATCACCTTGGAACCGTCGCCACCGAAATCGAGGCCGACGGTCGGGCCCTGCCAGAATACCGAATGCTCACCCTGGTTGCGGGTGTACATGGTGCCCTCGCCATAACGTGCGCCGGCAAAGATGGCGCCGCCGGCTTCCTCGCCGAGGATATAGGCGTTGGGCAGGCCGAACTGGCTGACGGCGCGCTCGACCAGCGAGGCGAGGCCCTGCGCCACCGAGCCGAAGAACTGGTGGCCGGTATCGACCAGCTCGTCGCCCGAGAAGGTGTCGGAGAGCGAACCTTGCTCCTGCGCCTGGCTGAAGGTCGGGGTCAGCACCAGCGTTGCCGCGGTCAGTGCGACGAAGGCGGCGAGAATGAGGTAGACCATGCGGTCGAGCATGAGGGCACTCCGGAGGGGCTTAGTTCGAGCGGCAGGCCATTTACGCGGTACTTACCATGACGACGCTAGGTTCGGCGCATCCGGCTTGCCTGAGGTCATCTCAAGCTAGGCGTTCATGGCGGCAATGATGCGGCAAAAGCGTAAACAAAACTTAACCATAACCGGGCTTCTTATAGCGCTGTGGTTGAGCTCAGGGCTTGTACTTAGCCCCGCCGCCAACGCCGCCGCGCTGGTCGATGCCATCGTCACCGATCCGCTGACCGGGGTGGCGCTCGAGGGCTACGATCCGGTGAGCTATTTCACCGAGCCCGAGCCGGTGCAGGGGCTCGCCGACTATGAGTACCAATGGGGCGGGGTGCCCTGGTACTTCGCCTCGGCGGCGAACCGCGACGTGTTCATGCGCAACCCCGAGATCTATGCGCCGCAGTTCGGCGGCCATTGCGCCACCAGCCTCAGCCGCGGCTATCTGTCCGACGGCAAGCCGCGGCTCTACACCATCGTCGGAATGAAGCTCTACCTGTTCTACTCGGTGGCCAACCGCGAGGCGTTCTTCAAGAGCGAGGATATCTCGGTGCGCGACGCCAATGGCGGCTGGGCGAGGCTCAGCGGCACGCTGACCGCGGAGGAGGGCAGCGTCTCCGACGCGGTGGGCAAGGCGGCGGACGTGGTGCCGGCTGACGGCGAGGTCGCGGAAGCTGCGCCACACTAGGGCCAACCGCAGGTTGCGGTTAGGCTACGCCAAATTGATTCGACCCCAAGGACCCATAGAATGGCGGATTTCATCGAGCTCAAGGCGACCGACCTCGCGGCGATGCTGTGTTCTCGGGTCTGCCATGACCTGATCAACCCCGTCGGGGCGATCGGGAACGGGCTCGAGGTGCTGGCCGACCCGACCCAGTCGGCAATGGCCGACGGGGCACAGGAACTGATCGCCAACGCCGCCAAGCAGGCGCGGGCGAAACTCGAGTTCGCTCGCCTGGCTTACGGCGCGTCGTCGACGGCAGGCACGGATTTCGACACGCGCGAGTGCGAGCGGGTGGCGCGGATCTATTTCGAGATCGAGAAGGCCGACCTCGACTGGCAGGTGCCGCTGATCCTCTTGCCCAAGCACAAGGCCAAGCTGTTCATGAACATGCTGCTGATCGCCGCCATGGCGGTGCCGCGCGGCGGCGTGGTGACGGCAAAGATCGAAGGCGCTGCGGGCGCCGAAGTGTTCAAGCTGACCTCGAAGTCGGACCCGGAAAAGCGGCAGAAGACGCTGATGCCCTCGGGCGCCGAGGGGTTGCTGTCCGGCGCGCCGGAAGGCGGCGTCGATGCGCGCGGCATCCAGCCGTTCTATACCGGTATCCTGGCGCGGATGACCGACATGGAACTGAAGATCGGCATCGAGAACGACGTGTTCGAGTTCTCGGCGACGCCGAAAGCAGTTGCGGCAGCCGCCTGACCTCACTGCGGGCCCGGCAGCGGTCGGGCTCCCGACAGCATCAACCCCAGTTCAGCTTGCCGGCGCGTGCCGGTCTTGGCGAGTACAGCCTTGAGCTGGCTGCGCACCGTCTCGGGCGATAGCGCCAATGCCGCGGCGAGGCGCTGCACGTCGAGGCCGGAGGCAATGCCGCGGGCGACCTTGGCCTCGGCGGGAGTGAGGTCGAACAGACCCATCAGCACCTGGGTCAACGGCGCCGCAGGCGCGGCGACCGGCGTGACCACGATCACCCCTTCGGCTGCCACGAAGATGTCGCCGCCGGCGCGCCGCACCGGCAGCAGGTGGACCACCAGCGCCGGAGCGTCGGGCACGGCGCGCATCGGGACCGAGCGCACGACCGGCTCGGCTGCGGTGCCGAACGATGCCATTGCCGCCTCGACCAGCCGATCGACGTCAGGATCGGCGAAGGCGGGGCGTCCGAAGGCGGCAAACTGCACACGTGGCGCCAGCGCCTCGAACAGGGCGTTGGCGGCGAGCAGGCGGCCGCCGCGGCCCCACACTGCGCAAGGCAGCCCGACCAGCTGCATGGCGGCGGCCTGACTGGCGGCGGCGCGCCGCCCAAGCCGATGCGAGAGCAGGGCGGCACGGGCGAGGTGCGGGCGGAAATGATCGAGCTGCGCCAGGGCCTCGCGCCGGAACGGGCCGACACCGGCTCGTGTCGCGAGATCGAACACCAGCATGTCGCCGCTCGGCACCGGGATGACGGTGCCGGCAGTCCACTCCAGCCCATGTGGGCGGAGGAAGCGGGTGTAGAGCGGGTCGGCAGCGAGTTCGGCTTCCGAACACAGTTCGAGGTCGGATGAGAATGCCATCGGATAGTCGCGCAGCGACCGCCCCAACCGCACATTGTCGATGGCGCTGCCATGCTCCCAATAGTCCCGGTAGGCTGCCTCATAGGTGTCAGTGGCGAGGTAGCCGGCGAGGCCGGACGCGTCCATGGAAGTCAGCGCCCCGGCATGAGCCCCGGCAATACCGCACAGCTGCAACAGTACGGCGGGCCAGAGTTCGGGCACGGCTGCCGCCTCATAGATCTGGTCGATCAGATCGGCGGGGATTTCCATGGCGCGTCCGGCGCGCGGCGTTGCCACACTGCCGGTTGGGATGCGGGTGCGGCGTCGCGTAGAAACGCTTTGTGCCCCTCCTGTAATCGATTTCAAAGATTGTGTAATCGATTTCAGTTTGGTCGAGTTGGCAAAAAATCTGGAACCACTATCGGTCAATCCCTCAGTCCATCTGCATTGGCATCAAAATGTGATGTCAAATTCTGTCTGTAAGAACTGGATCTGATGATGATCGATGGCGAGAAATACGAGCCGAAAGCGCGGCCGGATCGAATGATGTCTTCATAGCATGAGTTTTTCGGCCGGTAATACCCCAATCGGGTGATGCGCGCGGGGTAGATCCGGGTGATCGTCTGCTGGCGGCACCGCAGGGAATGAACTGATGGGCGACAGGTGGGATCGTTGCCGTGCGCTGCTGCTTGCCGGATTGCTGGCGGTGGGGACGGTGGCCGGCTCAGGGGCCGACGCGGCGGACTACAGCTATCGGACCAACGAGCGTGACGAAGTGGTGATGCGGCTGTCGGGCCCGATCACCTCGATCGACGGCGCCACGTTCCTCGCTGCGGTGCGCAAGCACGAGCCGCGTATCATCGAACTGGAAGGGCCGGGCGGCGACATGCTGAGCGCGGTGCGCATCGGCGTGATCATTCACGAGCGCTACCTCAGGACCCACGCGGTGGGCAAATGCCTGTCCGCCTGCGCCTATATCTGGATTTCCGGGTTGAAGATGATCGCCGACGAGGGGGTGGAGATCGCCAACCATCTGCCGGTGGCGATCCAGGGCGCCAGCGTCGGCCGCCCGGACGACAAGACCATTGCCATCTTCGGCTGGTACCTGGGCAAGCTCAATATCAGCGTCGAGATGATGTCGGCTTTTCTCGATGAGGCGACCGGACCCGGGGTCGACGGGAATGGTTATTTCGACATGCTGGCTTTCGCCAAGTATTGGAACGCACCGATCGAGATGCGGGCGCCGGCACCGGCCTACGCCGCTATCGCGCCCTGAACCGTTGCTCCCGGCGTCGTCAGCGAGAAAGTCGCGGTCCCGCGCGGCAAGTTCTGGGTGAGGCGCGCTACTGGTCCAGTTCAATCTGCTCTCGCGGCGTTGCTGCAAAAAACTCTGCAATGCGGAGAAGGGTTCAAGTTTCGCTAACCATTCATACGCAGATTTGCGGGATAGTGTGGGCGAGCGACAAGCGTCGATCGGTCCCGCGCCCGAGGTGATCCCGGGTGGGGCAGAGCAAGCGCGGGTCGCGCGGTGGATGGGCAGGCGCCGCAAAGCGGGCCTTCGACAGCCGCCGAGTTGGGAGAAGCGCGTCATGAAATCCTGCCTCGTGGTCGATGACTCCAGCGTGGTGCGCAAGGTGGCGCGCCGCATCCTGGAGGATCTCGACTACATCGTGGACGAGGCGGAGGACGGGCAGGAAGCCTTCGACAAGTGCCGCCAGGAAATGCCTGACGCCATCCTGCTCGACTGGCAGATGCCGGTGATGAGCGGGCTCGAATTCCTCAAGCTGTTGCGCGGCTATGTCGGCGGCCATACACCGCGCGTGGTCTACATGGTCACCGAGAACGACATCGGGCAGATCGCCCTGGCGCTGAAGGCTGGGGTCGACGACTACATGATGAAGCCGTTCGACCGCGATCACCTCGAAAGCAAGTTCACCGTCTCGGCCACCGAGCGGGCCAGCGTCGCCTGAGCCCGGGGTCGCGCGGGTCGACCGGCGCCCCAGTCTTTCATTTGCGGGGCCTGGCGAAACTCGCTAGCAGTACTGCCGGGCGCAACTACCACGCAGGATAGCATCGATGTTGACGACGCAGGACTTGGCGGCGGTGCCGATGTTTTCGCCCGAGGCGGAGCCGGTGCTCAGGGAGTTGCTGCGCGGCGCCGGTGATATTCAGCTGGGAAGCGGCGAGTTCTTCGTCCATGAAGGCGACGAGCCGATGCTGTTTGCGGTGCTGTCGGGCAGGCTCGAGGTGATCAAGCGGGTCGACGGCATCGAGCGCAAGATCGGCGAGCGGCTGCCCGGGACATTCCTGGGCGAAGTGCCGCTGATCTACGGCACGCCGTTTCAGGCCGGCGGGCGGGCCGTCGAGGCGGCAAGGGTAGCGCGCATCGATCCGCGCCAGTTTCATGCGGCGGCAGTGCTTTCGCCGGAGCTGGCGCGCCGGATGGGCGAACTGGCCCGCGAGCGGGTCGGCGGGCTGCAGAGCATCATGGCCAATGCCCGTCGCAGCAAGGTGGTGATCGTCGGCGAGCGCTGGGATCCGGAGTGCCTGGCGCTGCGGCGGTTCCTCGCGAGCAACCGGATCCTGTTCGATGCCTTCACACCCGATGCGCCCGAACTGCCCGGCCGCTGGGTGGGAGACCTGCCGACGCGGCTGCCGGCGGTGCAGATCGCCGATGGCCCGACCATGGCGCAGCCGCAACTGCGGCAACTGGCCGAGGCGCTCGATCTCGATACCCGCGCGAAGGCAGAGACCTATGACACCGTCATTGTCGGCGGTGGTCCGGCCGGGCTCGCTGCGGCCGTCTATGGCGCGTCGGAAGGGCTGAAAACCTTGGTGATCGAGCGCGAGGCGCCGGGCGGACAGGCAGGGACCTCGTCGCGCATCGAGAACTATCTCGGCTTTCCGGGCGGTATCTCCGGCGACGAACTGGCGAGCCGGGCGCTGCAGCAGGCCAAACGGCTGGGCGCCGAAGTGGTGATCACCCGGCGCATCGAGCGGATCGACCCGGCGGCCCGCCTCATCGAGCTCGATGGCGGCGAGCAGATCCGGGCGAAAACCATCATCCTGGCGACCGGTGTCAGCTGGCGGCGCGTGGCGATCGAGGGCTTCGAGCGGCTGATCGGCAAGGGCATCTATTATGGCGCGGCGCGTAGCGAGGCCTCGACCACGCAGGGGCAGGACATCCACCTGATCGGCGCCGGCAACTCGGCAGGCCAGGCGGCGATGTTCTTTGCCAACCACGCGCGGACGGTAACGCTGCTGGTGCGCGGAGACTCGCTCGAAAAGAGCATGTCGCAATACCTGATCGAGCAGGTGCGCAGCAAAGCCAATATCAGGGTAGCGCTGCACAGCGAGGTGCGGGCGACGCATGGCGAAGGCCATCTCACCGCGATCGAGGTGGTTGACGCGCGCGATGGCGTGGTGCGGCGCGAGGAGAGCGCCGGGCTGTTCGTGTTCATCGGTGCCGACGCCGAAACCGAGTGGCTGCCCGCCGACGTGGTGCGCGATGCCCGCGGCTATGTGCTGACCGGCGAAGACCTGAAGCGCGCCGGCCGCTGGCCGGAAGAGCGCGATCCGTATCTGCTCGAGACGAGCGTGCCGGGGATATTTGCCTGCGGCGACGTCCGCTTCAGCCCGGTCAAGCGGGTTGCCGCAGCGGTGGGAGAAGGCAGCATGGCAATCGCCTTCGTCCACCAATACCTGGCGCGGCTGGCGGCGGGGGAGCGGGCCTAGGGCCGGCTTGCTCAGGCGGCAACGTTGGCGAGCATGCGCCTGATGATCAGCTTGTGGAACGGCATCACGCCGCACAGATAGAGCCGACCGCCAAGGTTGTGCGGGTGGACCCAGGTCGAGAGGGCCGCCAACGGCTCGGGCCCCGCAGTCTTCAGCACCGACACGCGAAAATCGAGATGCCGGTCGTCTTCGCCGAGGATCGCCTCGTTGGGCGACAGCTCGTCAAGCCGGAAGAAACTGACATAATCGCCAACCTCAGGATGGAGAGGCGTCGGCGGCAGGCCGGCACCGGTCTTCAAGCCGAGCGGCGCTACCAGCCGGTTGCGCAGCCAGAGCAGGCCGTTCACCCATTCCGGCATGACGGCCAGCCGGGCCGCCAGTTCTACCGGCGTCAGCTCAGGCTCGGCCAGCGGGATGACGTAGGAGTCGACGAAGTCGCCCGGTCCGATGCGCTTGCGCAGCAGGCTGGTGAGCGGCAGCTGAAACGGTCGGGCTCGCATAAGCTTAATGTGCGCACGCCCGAGCCCGCCTGCGATGCGACATCGGTGCGCGGGGCTAACCGGCGCGCTCGAGCGCCATGCGGGTCCAGCGCAGGTCTTCGGCGAGCGTCCGGCCGGCCGGCTTCTCTTCCGGTGCAGCATCGCCGCGCAGGGCGAGGAAGGCGATTGCCGAGGCCGCGTTGAGGAGGCGGATACGGGCGAGGTCGATCGGCGGGCCGCCCGCGGCTTGGTAGGCTTCGATGGCGGTGACCAGCAGCGTGTCGTCGCGGTCGTCGAGCAGCAGGTAGCGGAAGTCGTAGTGCCGGTCGGTGAGCGAGGCTTCGTCGTAGTCGAACACACCGATGACCGCGGCATCTGGTGCAACCACCATGTTGTGGAAGCCGAAATCGGTATGGGCGAGGACTCGATCGGTGCGGGTCGCCTCCGCCGCCTCATAGCGGGCCAGCAGTGCCAGGGCGCGATCGACCAGGTCGCGATCGTCGGTGACGCGCGGCAGGTCGGTTGCGATCTGCGATTGCGGTGGTGGCCAGCTGGGGCGCGCCAGCAGCCAGTCGCCCAGTTCGCGCGGTGGAATGCTCAGGTGCTGGTCGGCGAGCAGGCGGCCCAGATTGCCTCCCAGCGTCGCCGCGAAGTGATGGTCATCGCGGACCCGGTGGTAGACCGCGAACGGATCGGCGGTGCCGGGGACCTCGGCGCGCAGCTGCCAGCCGGCCGCCGACTGGTGGATGAGGCGTGGCGCCCTGAAGCGGCAGTTGCGCTGGATAAGGGCGAGGGCGCGGGCTTCGCGGGCGAGGCGCTGTTGGCCGCAGGGATCGGTGGGGAACCAGGCGATGCGGTGGCCGGGTAGGCGCGCCGCGAAGCGGTGGTCGCGCCCGAGAAGCGTGATTTCGGCGGGATCAACGGCGACGCCGATGCCGGCCAGCGTCGTCGCGACGGCCGTTGGGTCTGGCGCTATCCATCTGATGACGTTCATGGCTTGAGGCTGCCATTGGCCGACCAGCCGCTCAAGGGCCCCGTCGGTCGCCAGCGCGACCCAGTTACTGCGTCAGCCTTGAATCGTATTCGATATTGCGTATCTTGAAGACGCCGATGGAGAGCGACATGGCCCGAACAACGACGATGACGGTGCGGATCAGCGGAGAGCTCAGCGAGTTCGTCGCGTCGAACGTGAGCGAGACGGGGTCCTATGAGAATGTCAGCGAGTATGTGCGCGACCTGATCAGGCGCGACAAGGAACGGGTTGACAACGAGGCGTTCGAGAAGCTGAAGGCCGAGCTGCAGCTGGCGTTCTCAGCTCCCGACAGCGCGTTCGTTCGAGTAACACTGGAAGAAGTCTTGGCGCGGAACCGGCGCCAGTAGATGGCAGTCATCATCCTCGAAACGGCGTCGGTCCGCTTTGACGAGATCTATAGGTTCACCGCTGATCGCTGGGGCGAAGAGCAGGCAGAGCGCTACCTGACCGGTCTCTTCGAGGCGATCGAGGGGCTTGCCGACGGCAGGACCAGGTCACGCGTCGTACCGGCGTCGTTTGGGGTGCAAGGCTTCTTCATCCGGTACGAACATCACTTCGTGTACTGGCGACGGTTGCAGGACGGTGACGTTGGTGTGGTATCCATCCTGCACGAGCGGATGCACCAGGAGCGTCGGGTGCGCGCAGAGTTCAGCGACCCCAAATAGCGAAAACCCCGCACCTTCCGGTACGGGGTTCCCCAGGTCTGCCGCAAATGCAGGACTGAATCAGGCGACGCTCGATTCCGCGAAGCTGTCGTTCTCGTCGGGCTCGCGCAGCACGTAGCCGCGGCCCCAGACGGTCTCGATATAGTTCTTGCCACCGGTGGCGACCGAGAGCTTCTTCCTGAGCTTGCAGATGAAGACGTCGATGATCTTCAGCTCGGGCTCGTCCATGCCGCCATAGAGGTGGTTGAGGAACATTTCCTTGGTGAGCGTGGTGCCCTTGCGGAGCGAGAGCAGCTCCAGCATCTGGTATTCCTTGCCGGTCAGGTGCACGCGGGCCGACTGGACTTCGACGGTCTTGGTGTCGAGGTTCACGGTCAGGTCGCCGGTGGAGATGACCGACTGCGCATGGCCCTTGGAGCGACGGACGATGGCGTGGATGCGGGCAACCAGCTCGTCCTTGTGGAACGGCTTGGTCATGTAGTCGTCGGCGCCGAAGCCGAGACCGCGCACCTTGTCTTCGATGCCGGCAAGACCAGACAGGATCAGGATCGGGGTCTGCACCTTGGCCACGCGCAGGGTGCGCAGCACTTCGTAGCCCGACATGTCGGGGAGGTTCAGATCCAGCAGGATGATGTCGTAGTCGTAGAGCTTGCCTAGGTCGACGCCCTCTTCGCCGAGGTCCGTCGTATATACGTTGAAACTCTCTGATTTGAGCATCAGCTCGATGCTCTGCGCTGTCGCGCTGTCGTCCTCGATCAAGAGTACACGCATGCCGTCAATCCCCTTAAACCGTTCCCTGCTGGAACCATGGATGAGGCGCTCTGCGCGTTCACCCTTAACCGAACCCTACTGGATATGACCCAAACCTAAGCGCAATTAGTTAACAAAGTTTAATTCTGATCCGCAAGATGCAATGGGTCTCCCGTTAGTGATATGTTAAATCGTTGAAAATGCTACAGAAATCGCACCTAACCGACTTAAGAAATTAGGTTAAGAAAGCCCTTCAATCGACTCTGCCGACTCAAGGATTTGGGGCCTTTGAGGGCTCGGAAAGCGGCTCATGGCGCGCCAGGCGGATGTGGGGGTAGGACCCCATGGTTAACGCTTTTTGCTTAACGTTCGGTTACTTTGGTCAGCGAGCGATTCGGGTACCCTGAAAGAGGCCGATGCAGTCCCTAAAAGCCGCAATTGACGCCATCGAGGACGTGGAAGTCTTCGGGCGCGTCAAAACCGTGCAGGGCCTCTTGATCGAAGTGGTCGGGCCGGTGCGCGAGTTGCGCGTCGGCGGGCGCGTCGCGATCGAAACCACCAATGGCGGCGTGCTGGGCGCCGAGATCATCGGCTTTCGCGACGGCCATGCGCTGTGCCTGCCGTTCGGGGCGCTGAACGGGGTGCGGCTGGGCTGCCGGGCGCTATTCAAGAGTCATGATGGGGCCGTGCAGCCCTCAGAGCACTGGCTGGGGCGGGTGATCAACGCCGATGGCGAGCCGATCGACGGCAAGGGGCCGCTGCTGCCGGGGGCCACGCCCTATCCGCTGCGCCAGGTACCGCTGCCGGCGCATGAACGGATGCGGGTGGGCGATCCGCTCGACATGGGGGTCAGGACGCTCAACACCTTCACCACCATGTGCGAGGGCCAGCGCATGGGGATCTTTGCCGGCTCGGGCGTCGGCAAGTCGGTGCTGATGAGCATGCTGGCGCGCAATGCCCAGGTCGATGTCGCGGTCATCGGGCTGATCGGCGAGCGTGGTCGCGAGGTGCAGGAATTCGTCACCGACTATCTGGGCGAGGTCGGCATCCAGCAGGCGGTGGTGGTGGTCGCCACGTCCGACGAGGCGGCCCTGATGCGCCGACAGGCAGCCTACCTGACGCTGACGCTTTCGGAGTATTTCCGCGACCAGGGCAAGCGCGTGCTGTGCATGATGGACAGCCTCACCCGCTTCGCCCAGGCGCAGCGCGAGATCGGCCTCGCCATCGGCGAGCCGCCGACCGCCAAGGGCTACCCACCGACGGTCTTCACCGAACTTCCCAGGTTGCTGGAACGAGCAGGGCCGGGCCTTGCTGAATCGGGCTCCATTACCGGTCTATTTACCGTTTTGGTGGAAGGTGACGATCACAATGAGCCCATTGCGGACGCCGTTCGCGGCATTCTCGATGGGCACATCGTGATGGAGCGCTCGATCGCCGAGCGGGGACGCTATCCGGCGGTCAATGTGCTCCGGTCTATCTCGCGAACCATGCCTGGGTGCGTGCCGGCCAATGTGCGGCCCACCCTGCAGAAGGCGCGGGAGCTCATGTCGACTTTTGCCGACATGGAGGAACTGATCCGGCTGGGGGCATACCGGAAGGGATCGGATCCAGGCGTGGACCGTGCCATCGCGATCAACCCGGCGCTGGAGGCGTTTCTGAGCCAGCAGCGGGAAGAGCGCACCTCGATTGCCGACGGCTATGTCATGCTGGAGGCAATCCTGGACAAGGTGGGCGAGCAATCTGCGTCAGTGAAGTGAATGACTTGAGGTGTAAGGAGTACAAGTCATGAAGTCGCGCAGCGAGAGCCTGATCCGGCTTAAGAAGTTTCAGGTCGACGAGAAGCGCCGCCAGGTTACGCAGATCGAGATGATGATCGCCGATTTCGAGCGGATGGCCGCCGAACTCGACCAGCAGATCGAAATCGAGCAGCAGAAGACCGGCATCTCGGATATCGCGCATTTCGCCTATTCCACCTTCGCCAAGGCGGCGATCGCCCGCAGGGACAACCTGCTGGCCTCGGCCAACGACATGAAGGGCAATCTCGAAGCGGCGCAGGATGCGCTGGCCGAGGCAGTCGAAGATTTGAAGAAGGTCGAGCTGCTGGACCAGCGCGAGCACGGCCGCGAGGCTGCGGCCGAAGCCAAGTCCGAGCAGGCGGAATACGACGAGATCGGCCGGCTCCGGCACATCCGCCGCTGAGGCAGTCCGCCGGAAAACGATGAAAAAAGGCCCGCCGGAGCGGGCCTTTCGTGCTTGGTCGCGAGATTACTGCTGCGGATCGGTCTTCAGCAGTTGCGTGTCGCGCTCGGCCTCCCAGGTGTCCTTGTTGTAGGCCACCGCCTTGTCGAGCTGGTCGCGGGTCACGTTGAGGAACAGGAACTTGTCGCCGTTCGCATTGGTGGCGAAGCGCAGGTTCTCGATCGCGACGGCTACCGGCTTGGTGCCGATGCCAAGGAAGCCACCGAAATCGATGATCACTGCATCGACGGCCTTGCCGTCGGCGCCCAGGATCACGTCGCCGATGGCGCCCAGGTGCTCGTCGCCCGGGCCATAGGCATTGGTGCCGATCAGCTCTTCGGCAGTCAGCGGCGCGTCGGTGAGTGTGGCGCGGTCGATCGGCCCGGCGGCCGGTGCGGCGGCCGGAGCGGTCTCAGCTGCCGGGGCCATGGCATCGGCCGGCTGGTCGGCCGGAGCCGCGTTGTCGGCCGGCGCTGTGGCCGGAGCGTTGGCATCGGCGGCCGGAGCAGCGCCTTCGTCAGTGGTTTCGAAGCTCGGCGCTGTCTCCAGCGCCTCCTTGGTGGTCGGCAGCACGAAACGTTCGCTGCCATCCTCGGCGGTGACCCATTCGAGTTCGGCGTAGTTCACGGCCACGTTCTTTTCGCCGATACCGAGGAAGCCGCCGACACCGATGATCACCGCGGCAACCTCGCCGCCTTCGCCGACCACCAGGTTGTTGACGTCGCCGATGTGCTCGGCATCCGCGGCGGAGGAGGAATAGACCTGCTTGCCGATGATTTCGGTGGCAAGGTTATCCTTGTCGGTGACGGTGTAGCCGGAGGCCAGGATGGATGTATCCAGCGGTTCGGCCGGCGCGGCTTCAGGGATAGCGGGCGCCTCGGCGGCAGGGGCCTCGGTCGTTGCCGGGGCTGCGGCATCCTGGGCCATGGCGCCAGCCGTCAGCAGCGCGGCGAGCGCCGTGGTGGTCATAAGGGTGCGGAACATTGTATCGTCCTCTCGTTCGTGCCTGTCATGAACAAGGCCGTGTGGCGCATCGCTTGGCTGTGGCGCGCCGCACGGCCCGATGCATGCACAACGTCATCCCCCCGTGAGCGTTCCGAACGGACGCGAACTTCAACCAATGTCCGATAGGCCGGGGCCGCGGGCCGGGTAGCCTGCTGTTCCAGTTTCAAACGAGAGGTATTGCCGTGGCTGATTTCCGGGTCGATCCGCTGATGTGGGGACATGGACCGAGGGTGCTCGAGCTGTTCCTTGAGCCGACGTGCCCCTATTCGGGCAAGGCCTTCGGCAAGCTCGACGGGCTGCTGCAGACGGTGGGCGAGGACAAGCTGACGCTGAAGATCCGGCTCCATTCGCAGCCCTGGCACATGTTCTCGCCGGTGATCGTGCGGGCGATCTATGCCGCGGCCAGCTTGCCCGAGGGCAGGGAGGCAGCAAAGCGCGTGATGCAGGCGGTGTACGAGCATCGCGAGGAGTTCGAGTTCGAGCGGCACGCCACCGGACCGAACCGCGATGCGACGCCAAACGACCTGATCCGGCGGATCGAGGCCTATACCGGGCTCGAACTGATGGCGGCGTTCGATGAACCCCAGCTCGACAAATCCACCCGCTGGGACGCCCGCTATGCGCGGCAGAACGGCATCCACGTATCGCCGAGCTTCATGGTGGACGGCATCGTCCAGGCGGATATGAGCAGCGGCGACGAGGTTTCGGCCTGGGTGAAGCGGCTGGGCTAGGGCGCGGTTGAGCCGTTGTGTTCCGTGATTTCGGTCCACCATGGAGGATGACGCCGGTGGACGGGGCGTGCTCGAGCGAAATCAAAGGCCGGCCCCGTTTCCCGAGGTCCGGCCTTCCACGCCTCCCAGCGTTCTGTCGGGGCGGCGAAGCGCCCCACGTCCAGCAAGGTAGCGGAGAATTGACGGCGGCGCCCGGCTTGCCGGGTTAACCGGTAAAGATTGAATTAATCCGGCAAGGGCTCAGTAAGTCTTCATCTTGAGGTGGAGGATGCCCGAGCCATCGTCGAACGGTTCGCCGAAGGCGACGAAACCGAGCTTTTCATAGACCCCGAGCTTGTCGTGCTGAGCGGTGAGATAGAAGCGGGTCTCGCCCCTGTCGCGCGCCAGATCCATGGCGAAGCGGAGCAGGCGGGTGGAGATGCCCTGACCGCGCCAGAGCTGCGAAACGACGACGCGGCCAAGCTTCACATGCTCATCCGTCCAGATGATGCGCAGTGTGCCGACGACATTGCCGGCGGCAATGGCCACCACATGGGTGGCCGTGAGATCGTCGGCGTCGAACTCCTCGGCTTCGGGGATCTGCTGCTCGATGACGAAGACCTCGCGGCGCAGTGCGAAAGCGGCATTGCAGAGGGTAGAGAATACCGGGACGGTGAGAAGCGTGATGTCGTGCATGGCCAATAGAGATCACATCGGGGCAAGCGGCTCCAGCCTCAGGTGCGCGGCAGCTCCGTCGGGCCCGTGGGCACGTTGATCGGGATCGGTCCCGCGGGGCTCGGGACGGTCCATTGCACGGCGCCGGCCTCGTGCACCAGCCGGGCGACGAAGCCGAGCTTGGCGATCACCTCGGGGGTCAGGACGAACGGGTAGGCGTCGTGCTGGCCGACGGCGCGATTGAGGTTGTTCAGCAGCGAGGCGAGGGGAACCCAGTTCTCGATCAGCTCGTCGATGTCGGCGCTGCCATAGGGATCGTAGTCGAGCCGGGCGGTGAGTTCGCCGGTCTTATCGACCGCGGGGCGGAGGTTGACGCCGAACGAAGCCGCCATCTCGGTGGTATCGATGAGGTGCAGGTAATGCGCGAAGGTCTCGGCGAAATCCTCCCAGGGGTGCGAGGTGGCGTAGGCCGAGATGTAGCCCTGTTGCCAGCCGGCAGGTGCGCCGCCGGCATAGTGGGCGGCGAGCGCACGCTCGTAGTCGATGCTTTCGTCGCCGAACAGGGCGCGGAATTCCTCGTGCGCCGGACGGCCGGCGACCAGCAGGTCCCAGTAATAGTGGCCGATCTCGTGGCGGAAATGGCCGAGCAGGGTGCGGTAGGGTTCGTTGAACTGGGTGCGGCGATATTCGCGGGCCGCGTCGTCGGCTTCCTTCAGCGCCAGGGTGATGATGCCGCTGTCGTGGCCGGTCAGCACCGGGGCCGGCGCGATTTCCTCGTTGAGGAACTGGAAGCTCAGGCCATGCGCCGGGTCCTCGTTGCGGGTGGCGAGCGGCAGATGCAGGCGCAGCAGCGAGTAGATCAGTCGCTTCTTGGCGCGCTCGATCACCTGCCAGCGACCCAGATCGACCGGGTTCTGGATGTCGGGGATCAGCCCGTTATGGCGGCAGGCGAGGCAGTAGGGATCGGCGCCGGGCGTATGCAGCAGCAGCCAGTTGCAGGCGCCATGCGCGGCATTGGCACAATAGACGAAGGAGCGGTTGAAGAAGGCCGGCGCCATCCAGATGCCGGGGCCGCCATCGAGTGAGAACAGGTTGTTGGTGAGCGGGCCATAGCCGAGCGCCCGGCCGCAACGCTCGCAGCGGGTGTTCTCGAAGTAGAGCAGGTGACCGCAATGGTCGCAGCGAAAGAGCTTCATCGGGGCCCGTTGGGTGACGCGGGGATCACAATGCCGCCGGGGCGCGCGAGTTCCGGGCGGCATCCCGAAATATTAAGCCCGTCAGGGCATTATCGGAAGACAACGGGAGGTGCCCTCAACGCGATGCGTACGCGATTGGCTCAATTGCCGCGGCCGCTGGCTTATGTGGTGCTGGGGCTGGTGGCCGCCGCCATCATCCTGCTGCTGCTGATCGCCATGGGCCGTGCGCCGGCAGTCCCGGCCGACGCGGCTGTGGCGCCGGAGGGGGACCTCGTCAGCTACCAGCGGATCATCGAGCGGATGCGCGGCGGCGCCGACTACTACAGCGCGGCGCATGAGGTGCTGGTGGCCGACGGCTACGGCACGCGTTCGGTGTTCAACTGGCGCACCCCTGCCTGGCCGCTGCTGCTGGCGGCGCTGCCTCCGGGCTGGGGGCAGGGGGTGCTGGCCGCCCTGGCGCTGGTCGGCCTGTTGCTGGTCTATCGCATGCTGCGCCAGGATGGCGGGGTGCTGGTCGCCGTGCTGTCGATGCTGGCGGTTGGCCTCAGCTTCGGCGGCATTGTCGCGCCATCGAGCGTGGTGTTCTCGGAGGTGGCGGCGGGGACGCTGATCCTCGTGTCGGTGGCGGCATATGGCAATGGCTGGCGGATCGCCGGATTGCTGGTCGGCCTGCTGGCGCTGTTCCTGCGCGAGTTGGCGGCGCCCTATGTCGTCGTCGCCATCGTCCTCGCGGCGCGTGAGCGGCGCTGGGGCGAAGTCGGGGCCTGGGCCCTGGGGCTCGTCGCCTATGCCGGCTATTTCGGCTGGCACTGGTGGATGGTGAGCCAGCAGCTGGGGCCGATGGACCGCGCCTATGGCGATGGCTGGCTGCAGTTCGGCGGCCTCGGGTTCATCCTCGCAACAGCGGGGTTCAACGGCTTGTGGAGCCTCGGGCCGGTATGGGTGCCGGCCGTGCTGCTGCCGCTGGGATTACTGGGGCTCTGGGCCTGGCCGAAGGGCACGTTGGCGCTGGCGACGGTCGTAGTGTTCGTCGTGCTGTTCGCCGCGGTGGGGAAGCCGTTCAACTACTACTGGGGTGCACTTTACACGCCGGTGCTGATGCTTGGACTGGGGTGGGCGGTGGCGGCGATGTGGGAGGTCGTGCGGTTGCGCTAGTACCGAGTGTGGGGCCCACCCCCACCCTTAATCCCTCCCCAGGGGACGACAAGATGTCGCCCCGAGGGGAGGGAGAGGCGAGAACCGAAACCGTGCGGCTGTCGCCTCCCTCCCCCTTGTGGGGAGGGCAGCAAAGCTTGCGAGCGAAGCGAGCTAGCGTCGCTGGGTGGGGGTGGCCCACGCTCCGACCTCACACGCTACCGATCGTCTTCAACCGTACCCGCGGGTGCACTTCGTTCTGGCTCATCACCACGGTCTGCGGGCGGAAGCGTTCGATGATGGCGCGGACATGCGGGCGGATGCCGGGGCTGGTGATGAGCACCGGGATTTCGCCCATCTGGGCGGCGTTCTCGAAACCCTGCTGGATGCCGACGATGAACTGCTGCAGGCGCGACGGGGCCATGGCGAGGTGGCGATCGTTGCCGTCGCCGACCAGCGCCTCGGCGAAATCGCGCTCCCATTGCGGTGACAGGGTGAGCAGCGGCAGGTTGCCGTCCGGCCCCAGATTGGCGGCGCAGAGCTGGCGGGCGAGGCGCGACCGCACGTGCTCGGCGATGGTCTGGGCAGTGCGGCCCGGGCCGGCGATTTCGGCGATGCCTTCGAGAATGGTCGGCAGGTCGCGGATCGAGATGCGCTCGATCAAGAGGGTCTGCAGCACGCGCTGCACGCCCGAGACCGAGATCTGGCTGGGGATGATGTCCTCGACCAGCTTCTGCTGCTCCTTGCTGAGCCCGGCGAGCAGCGACTGCACGTTGGCGTAGCTCAAGAGGTCCGAGACGTTGGCCTTCAGCACCTCGGTCAGGTGGGTGGAGATCACCGTCGAGGGATCGATGATCGAGTAGCCGCGCAGCTCCGCTTCATCGCGCAAAGCTGGCTCGATCCAGGTGGCGGGCAGGCCGAAGGTCGGCTCGGTGGTGTGGACGCCGGGCAGGTTGATCTCCCTGCCCATCGGATCCATCACCATCAGCTGGTGCGCGAAGATCTGGCCGCGGCCGGCATCGACCTCCTTGATCTTGACCTTGTAGTCGTTGGGCTCGAGCTGCATGTTGTCGAGGATGCGCACCGGCGGCATGATGAAGCCGAGCTCGGTGGCGAGCTGCCGGCGCAGCGCCTTGATCTGCTCGGTGAGCCGATCGGTGCCGGTGTCATCTTCCTTGACCAGCGAGAGCAGGCCGTAGCCGAGTTCGAGCTTGAGCTCGTCGATCTTGAGGCTGTCGGAGATCGGCGCTTCCTGGGCCATGGGGCTGCCGCCGGCCTGGGCCTCTGCCATCGCCGCTTCGACGATGGCGCGGTCAGCAGATGCGGCCTTCTTCTTGCCCGACTTGAAGGCGAGCCAGCCGACGCCGCCGGCGAGCGCCAGGAACGGGATGATCGGCATGCCGGGTAAGAGCGCCAGCGCGCCGATGACGGCCGCCGACATGCCGAGCGCCTTGGGGTAGCCGGTGAACTGGGCCACCAGCGCCTTGTCGGCCGAACCGGTGACGCCGGCCTTGGAGACGAGGAGGCCTGCCGCGGTGGAAACGATCAGCGCCGGGATCTGGCTGACGAGGCCGTCGCCGATGGTCAGAAGCGTGTAGTTGTGGCCCGCTTCGGCAAAGCTCAGCCCTTCCTGCAGCATGCCGATGATCAGGCCGGCAATGATGTTGATGAAGGTGATGAGCAGGCCGGCGATGGCGTCGCCGCGCACGAACTTGGACGCACCATCCATGTTGCCGAAGAAGGCGCTTTCGGCTTCGAGGGTCTCGCGGCGCTTCCTGGCAGTGGTTTCGTCGATCAGGCCGGCGGAGAGGTCGGCATCGATCGCCATCTGCTTGCCGGGCATGGCGTCGAGGTTGAAGCGCGCCGCGACTTCGGCGATGCGGCCCGAACCCTTGGTGATGACGATGAAGTTGACGATGATCAGGATGGCGAACACCACCACGCCGATGACGAAATTGCCCCGCGTGATGAACTCGCCGAACGCCTCGATGACGTGACCGGCAGCGTCCGTGCCGTTATGGCCCTCGGCGAGGATCAGGCGCGTGGTGGCGAGGTTCAGCGCCAGGCGCAGCATGGCGGCGATCAGCAGCACCGTCGGAAAAGACGAGAATTCCAGCGGTGTCTGGATGAACAAAGCCGTCATCAGGATCAGCACCGAGAAGACGATCGAGATGGCCAGCAACAGGTCGAGCAACAGCGGCGGTAGCGGCACGATGAGGACGACGATGATCCCCATGATACCGAGCGCCAGGCCGATCTCGGATGAGCCGAGCGACTTCAGCAGCCCGTTGAGCGAGAAGGCCGGCAGCTTCAGCCCGGAGGGGCCGGGGGCGGAGAGATCAGCCACGGGTAATTCCTGAAGTCAGAGCGTGGGGCACCCCCCTCCCGACCTCCCCCACAAGGGGGGAGGTGCAGAGTCGAGGGTGTGGCTCGATCGTGCCGAATACTTGATGCGGCACCTCCCCCCTTGTGGGGCAGGATGGGAGGGGGGAGGGCACCAAGCTGTGGTCCCTCACGCCGCGCTGTTCCGCTGTTCGCCCGGGCCCGGCACTGCCACGCCCTCATCCGCATATTGGTTGAGCTTGTTGCGCAGCGTGCGGATCGAGATGCCGAGGATGTTGGCGGCGTGGGTGCGGTTGCCGAGCACGTGGTCGAGCGTGTCGAGGATCAGGTCGCGTTCGACATCGGCGACGGTGCGGCCGACCATGGCGCGCGAGATGGTCTCGGCGGTCTGGGCGGCTTGCGTGGCCACCGAAGCCATGGCGACGACCTCGCTGAGGCCGGTGCCGTCGGGCATCGAGATGGCATCGGGGCCGATGATTTCGCCGCCCGAGAGCAGCACAGCGCGGTGCAGGGTGTTTTCGAGTTCGCGGACGTTACCGGGCCAGGGGGCGCGGAGCAGCGCGTCGCGGGCTTCGGCGGAAAGCGCGCGGCGGCCGAGGCCGTTCGCCCGCGCGTATTTGTCGACGAAGTGATCGGCCAGCGCCGCCGTGTCGCCGGGGCGTTCGCGCAGCGGCGGGAGCTTGAGGTTCACCACGTTGAGGCGGAACAGCAGGTCTTCGCGGAAGCTGCCATCCTTGACCGCTTCACTGAGGTTGCGGTTGGAGGTGGCGATGATGCGGATGTCGACCGGCACCGGCTTGGTGCCGCCGACGCGGTCGATCAGCCGTTCCTGGATGGCGCGCAGCAGCTTGGCCTGCAAACGCACGTCCATCTCGGAAATTTCGTCGAGCAGTAGGGTGCCGCCCGAGGCCTCCTCGAACTTGCCGATGCGGCGGGCAACGGCGCCGGTGAAGGCGCCCTTCTCGTGGCCGAACAGCTCACTCTCGAGCAGCGCCTCGGGGATGGCGGCGCAGTTGATCGAGATGAAGGCGCGGCTGGCGCGCTTGGAACGGGAGTGAAGGTACTTGGCCATCACCTCCTTGCCGGTGCCGCTCTCGCCGGTGATCAGCACCGAGGCTTCGGACGGGGCAACCTGCTCGGCGAGCTTCACCACGCGGGCCATTACCGGGTCGCGGTAGAGGAAATCGGAGGACTCGCGGGCGACCGCGGCGATGACGGCGGCGATCAGCTCGGCATCGGGCGGCAGCGGGATATATTCCTTGGCGCCGGCGCGGATGGCGTTCACCGCCGCGGCGGCATTGCTTTCGGTGCCGCAGGCGACCACCGGGATGACGATGCGTTCGCCATCCAGTCCGGCGATCAGCCCGGCAATATCCATCATCACGTCGACCAGCAGCAGGTCGGCGCCGCGACCGGCGCGCAGCGAGGCGAGGGCGATCTCGATCGAGGGGGCGTGCGCCACCTTGGCGCCGCCATCCATGGCGAGCTTGGTGGCGGTGGTGAGCTGGCCTTCGAGGGCGCCGACGATAAGAAGCCGCATGGTCAGGCTGCCTTGATGATTTCGGTCATGGTGACGCCGAGACGGTTCTCGACGAGGACGATTTCGCCGCGCGCGACGAGGCGGTCGTTGACGTAGATCTCGACCGCTTCGCCGACCTGGCGGTCGAGCTCGACGACGGTGCCGACATCCATCTTGAGCAGGCTCGCCACCGGCACCTTGGCGCGGCCCAGCACCACCGAGATGCGGACGGGAACGTCGAATACGGCCTCGAGGTCGGCGGCGGTCTTCTCGCCGGGCGGGGTGTAGCCCTCGCGGCCGGGTGCGGCCATCTCCTCGAAGGTGACCCCGGTGTCGCCGGTGCTCATTGCTCGGTCTCCTCGTTCAGTCGGATGCCGCGTGCGGCGAAATAGCTGGCGATCTTGGCGTCGATCTCGGCGCTGAGCTTCCTGATGTCGCGGACCACGCCGCCATCGGCCCACTCGATGCGGGCGTCGCCAATGGCGATGTCGGGGTCACCGAGCACCACCAGCCGGCCGGTGAAGCCCGAAGTGGTCATCCTCGATGTCGCGATGTCGCGAACGGCGTCGGCCAGCGCCGGCTCGCAGCGGATGACGAGGTGCGGCACGCCATCGAGCGTTGCCATGCACTCGGCGACCAGCTGCTCGATCTCGACCGTGGGCTCGCGGGCAATGAGGCCGCCGGCGAGTTTGCGGGCGATGGACAGCGACAGCTCGACGCCTTCGGCGATGGCCTGCTTCTTCGCATCGTCCATGCTGGCGGCCATGGCGGCGACACGCACCGCCAGCGACTCCGCGGCGGCAGCCTCAGCCTTGGCGGCCTTGGCCACGGCGGTGCGTTCGCCTTCGGCGAGGCCGGCCTCGCGGCCTTCGCGGCGGGCCTCTTCGAGCAGGCTCGCCATTGCCGTCTCGGTGACCAGCGAGTTGCGCTCCTGGCGGCGGCCGAGGTCGAGGTCGAAGGTGAATTTGGCGGGCGCGGCGCTCATCAGCCGATCATCTCCTCATCGGCCTTGCCCTTGGTGATGACGATCTCGCCCTTGGCGGCGAGGTCCTTGGCGGTGGCGACCATGCGGCCCTGCGCCTCGTCCACGTCCTTCAGCCGAACCGGGCCCATCGCCTCCATATCGTCCTTCAGCATCTTGCCGGCACGGGCCGACATATTGGCGAAGAACACCTCTTTCACCGTGTCGTTGGCGCCCTTCAGCGCCAGCGCCAGCTCCTTTTTGTCCATCTTCTGCACCAGCGTCTGGATCGCCGAGGGCTCGAGCCGGGCCAGATCCTCGAAGGTGAACATCAGCGCCTTGATGCGGTCGGCGCCGTCGCGGTCGCGCTCCTCGAGCGTGGTGATGAAGCGGGCTTCGGTCTGGCGATCGAACGAGTTGAAGATCTCGGCCATCTGCTCGTGGCTGTCGCGGCGCTTGGTATGGCTGAGCGTCGACATGAACTCGGTGCGCAGCGTGGTCTCGATCTTTTCGAGGATTTCCTTCTGCACCGGATCGAGCGCCAGCATGCGCTGCACCACTTCCATCGCCAGCTCTTCGGGCAGGGCGGCAAGCACCTTGCCCGAATGGTCGGTGGCGATCTTCGAAAGCACCACGGCGATGGTCTGCGGATACTCGTTCTTCAGATAGCTGGCGAGGATATCTTCCTGAACGTTCGACAGCTTCTCCCACATGTTGCGACCGGCCGGACCACGGATCTCTTCCATGATCGAGTCGACGCGTTCCTGCGGCAGGAAGCTCAGCAGCAGGCGCTCCGTGGTGTCGGAATTGCCGGCGATAGTGCCGTTGGAGGAGACGCGGGTGACGAACTCGATCAGCAGCGAATCCAGCATGTCCGGGGTGATCGGCCCGAGCTTCACCATGGCGCGCGACAGCTGGCGGATCTCCATCTCGTCGAGCTCTTCGAGAATCGGCTTGCCGAAATCCGGGCCAAGCGCCAGCAACAGCACGGCGGCCTTCTCGTCTCCGAGCAGTGCGCGCTGGCTGGCATTGGCGCCAACCACCAGCTGCTTGTTCAGCACCTGGTCGGTAGTCTGCTCGAGTACGGCGGCTGCGGCGGCCATCTAGTTCCTCCTCACGTGGCGCTCGCCAGCCAGTCGCGCACGATCAGCGCGGCCTGCTTGGGGTTCTCGTCGACCAGTTCGCCGACCGTCTTCAGGGTATTGGCCTGGGTCTCGCCCATCGCCTTGGCGCTGTTCATCCAGGCGGGAACCCTGGCCTTGCGCGGCTGCTCGTCCTCCTCGACGTACTCGCCATTGAGGTTGGGAAGCGAGGAGACGACGGCGTTGGAACCGAAATCGCCGGGGCCGTGATGGGCCGGGTTGCTGCCCAGCTCGGCGCTGGCAGGAAGCGCCAGGGTCTTGCCCTCGGGCGCCAGCACGCGCTTGAGCAGCGGGCGCAGCACGAAGAACACCAGCGCCAGGGCGATCAGCAGGGTCACCGCCATTTCGGCGCCGTTCATCAGGTCGTCGCGGGTGAAATCGAACAGGCCGGGTTCGCTGGTGCCCTGGGCGGCCAGCTCGGGCCGATCGGCAAATTGCAGGTTGGCCACCTGCACCTGGTCGCCACGCGCATCGGAGAAGCCGACCGCCGACTTTACCAGGGCGGTGATCTGGTCGATCTCGGCCTGGGCGCGCGGGGTGTAGACCGAGTTGCCGGCGGCATCGGCGACATAGGTGCCATCGACCACCACGGCGATCGACAGCCGCTTGATGCCGCCGGCTTCGGTCAGCGCCGTTTCGGTGACCTTGGAGATCTCGAAATTGGTGGTCTCTTCGGTGGTCGAGCCCTGCTCCATGGTCGAGGTGCCGGAGCCCGAATTGGCGGAGGCGCCGGGCAACTCGTTGGAGACGCTGACCTGGCCGCTGTCGCCGTTCTGGGCCGAGTTGCTGAGATCGCGGGTCTGGGTCGAGCGGATCACCTGGCCGTTCGGGTCGAACGTCTCGGAGGTCTTGCTCAGCCGGTTGAGGTCGAGTTCGGCCGAAACCTGCACCCGCGCGCGGCCGGAGCCGACGATGTTGGCCAGCAGGTCCTCGACGCGGGTGCGCAGGCGGTTCTCGACGTTGAGGGTGCGCTCTTCGGTTTCGCCGGCGATGACGTCCTCGGGGCCGTTGCCGGCGCCCGAGGCGAGCAGCCGGCCGGTATCGTCGACCACCGAGACGCGGGCCGGGGTCAGGCCCTCGATGGCGGAGGCGGCGAGATGCTGGATGGCGCGGATTTCGCCGGCCGACAGTTCGCCCCGCACCGAGAGGACGATCGAGGCAGTGGGGTCCTTCTGCTCGCGGCTGAACAGGGCGCGCTCGGGCAGCACCAGGTGGACGCGGGCACTCTTGATGCGGGCAAGCGAGGAGATGGTGCGGGCGAGCTCGCCTTCCAGCGCCCGGACATTGTTGATGTTCTGCACGAAGCTGGTGGCGCCCAGCGTCGACTGCTGGTCGAAGATCTCGTAGCCGACCTGGCCACGGGTGGGCAGGCCATCCTGCGCCAGCGACATGCGAATCTGGGTGATCTGGTCGCGCGGCACCAATATGGTGTCGCCTTCGCCGCGCAGTTCGTAATTGACGTTCTGGGTCTGGAGTTCGGTGACGATAGCCGCCGAATCCTCGAACGAGAGGCCGGAATAGAGCGGCGCCAGCGGCGGCGTCGAGGCGCGCATGATGAGGAAGGCAAAAAAGCCCAGCATCAGCACAGCAATGACGGCCATGGCGGCGACCCGCGCCAAGCCGAGGCGGTTGAAGAACTGCAGCAACCCGTCCACGCGGACCGTACCCTTGTTAGTCTTGGGTGCGCGCGAACGCACCGAGCCCATAGGCAAAAATTACCCAGTGGATGGTAAACAAGTGATTAACCGGCCGTTGCAGAATGCAAAAAGCGGCAACGTTTGCCGGGTGAAGGTTAAGGAGACGTGAGCATGGGAACGCTGAGCATCCTGGGGCGGCTGACCTCGATCAATGTGCGCAAGGTGATGTGGACCTCGGACCTGATCGGCATCGGCTACGAGGTCGAGGTGTGGGGGATGCCGCATCGCGACCCCAGGGCGCCGGAATTCCTGAGGCTCAACCCCAACGCGCAGGTGCCTGTGATCGTCGATGACGGGTTCGTGCTGTGGGAGAGCAACGCCATCATGCGTTACCTTGCGGAATCACGCCGCAGCGGGCTGTGGCCGGTTGCCGCCAAGGAGCGGGCGCTGGTCGACCAGTGGCTAACCTGGCAGGTGGCCGAGCTCAACGCCCAATGGGGCTACGCCGTCTATGCGCTGATGCGCCGGAACCCGGCCTATACCGACGAGCAGCGGATCGCAGATTCGATCCGCAACTGGACGGCGAGGATGCAGATCCTCGAGGCGCAGCTCGCGGCGGGTGGCGGCTTTGCCGCCAATGGCCGGCTGAGCATCGCCGATATCGGGCTGGCAGTCTCCAGCCACCGCTGGTTCTCGACGCCGTTCGACAAGCCCGATTTGCCCGCCGTCAGCGAGCACTACGAGCGGCTGAAGGCGACGCCGGAAGGGCAGAAATACCTGAGCGCGGATACGCCGTGAGAATTCTCGGGCGCGCCACCTCGAGCAATGTCCGCAAGGTGCTGTGGACGGCTGACCTCTGCGGCATTGCCTATGACCACGAGGTCTGGGGGATGCCACACCGTGACCCAAGAGTGCCGGAGTTCCTCGCGCTCAACCCCAACGGCACCGTGCCGGTGATCGTAGACGACGGGTTCGTCCTGTGGGAGAGCAGCGCGATCATGCGCTACCTGGCGCTGCAGACGGGCAGCGACCTGTGGCCGGAGGACGCGCGGCAGCGGGCGCTGGTCGATCAATGGCTCACCTGGCAGGCGACCGAACTGCTGCCGTCGTGGCTGTACGCGGTGACGGCGTACCTCGCGAGGAACCCGGATTTCGCCGACCCCGAGCGGATCGCGCAGTCGGTCGACAAGTGGACGGCGAACATGCGGATGCTGGAGGAGCGGCTGGTGGCGGGCGGCGGCTACGTCGCCAACGGGCGGCTGAGCCTCGCCGACCTGGCGCTGGCCCTCTCCTCGCACCGCTGGTTCTCCACCCCGTTCGATCGGGCCGAGTTGCCGGCAGTGGCCGAGCACTATCAGCGGCTGAAGGCGACCGAGGCGGGGCAGAAGTACTTGGGCGAGGCGACGCCTTAGAGTGTGTCGCTGAAGTGCCGGTGCGCGCTGACCCCCACCCCTGTCCCCTCCCAGCAGGGGGAGGGAGACCCTCACACCACCATCTCAGTTTGCGTCTCCCTCCCCCTTGCGGGGAGGGATCAAGGGTGGGGGTCCACAGCCACCAGCGCCGCTGCGTACGTCACAAACGACAAAACCCGCCACGGGCTGCCCGGGCGGGTTGATCGTCAGCTCGTGAAGGCCTCAGCCTTCGCGGTAGTGCTGAATCCAGGTGGTGCGCAGACCTGCCAGGCCGTGTTTGTCGATGGCGGCCTGCCAGTTCAGGAATTCGTCGACGGAAAGCGTGTAACGCTGGCAGGCTTCCTCGAGGCTCAGCAGACCACCGCGAACGGCGGCGACGACCTCGGCCTTGCGGCGGATAACCCAGCGACGAGTGTCTCTGGGGGGTAGATCCGCGATCGTCAACGGACTTCCATCCGGGCCGATCACGTACTTTACACGCGGACGCATTTGTACGGTCATTGTACTCACTTACTCAACCTGACCACATCCCGAACCCTAGACCATCGCACTTAAAATTCGGCTAAGGCATTACTTAAAATGCGTTAAAAGCCGGGGCTCTCGGGGTGTCCTGTCATTAACATTTCCACAGGTGGGCGTGACCGATTCCGCCCGCAAGGCTTGAGCGCAAGTTGCAGGAAATGTGTCTCTATTTGTTGTGATCGGGGCCGCGAAATGGAGCGCGCAGCCTCACCCCACCCAGCTGCGCTAAGCCCGCTATGCGGGCAAGCTTCGCTGCCCTCCCCATCAAGGGGAGGGAGAGGCGAAGCCGTAGCGGAGCTGGGTGGGGGTGGGCTCCAGGCTCCACCCTCACTCTCCAGTCACAGGAACTGCCGTCTGGTTTAGGCCGCCGTCTCGTCCTTCGGCGTCTCATCCGCCGCCGTCTTGGCGCGGACCGAGAGGATGGCCGAGAGGTTGACGCGGGCGCCGCCGACGATCAGCACCGGCTCGGAGCCGGAAAAATCGATGCCGGTGACTTCGCCGGTCATTTCGGTGGCGACGCCGACCAGCTTGCCGGTGGCGGTGTCGCGCGCCTCGATGCTGACCGAATAGGTGCCGTCCGGCTTCTTGGTGCCATCGTTGCCGATGCCGTCCCAGGTGAAGACGCTCTCGCCCTTATCGACCGTGCCGGCCTTGGTGTAGACGACGTTGCCCTTGGCGTCCTTCACCGTGGCGACGATGTCGGCCTTGGCGTCGACGGCGAAGTGCCACTTGGCCTCTCCCTTCACCAGCTCCGACTTGACGCCCGAGGCAGTGACGATCTTGCCGACATAGCTCACCGCCTGCGAGTTGTTGGCGGTCTGGGTCGAGGTCATCATCGCCTCGAGGAACTCGTTGGTCTTGAGCTGCTGCTCGACGCCGGTGAATTGCACCAGCTGCTGGGTGAACTGGTTGGTATCGAGCGGATCGAGCGGGTTTTGGTTCTTGAGCTGCGTGGTCAACAGCTGCAGGAAGGTATCGAAGTTCTGCGCGATGGTCTGCCGCGTGCCGCTGAGGGCACTGTTGTTGTTCGAGCTGACACCAGAAACGGCCATCGGAGACTCCTACACGAAGAGGTTGAGGCCACTGGCCGAAGCCGTGCCGCGATAGGTGGTGGTGGCAGCTTCCGTCGCCACCTCGTCGCTGCCGGCAAAGCTGTCGCCGCGACTGTTGAAGCCCGGGTGCTCGCCGCGGCCGTCACCCATGCCGCCCTGCTGGGCGAAGGGGTTCTGGCGCAGCGAGAATTCGAGATTGGTCTTCTGCCCATCCAGCCCCGCCTGCTGCAGCGCCTGCTGCAGGGCGCGCTGATCGCGCTGCATCAGGTCGAGCGTTTCGGGGCGCTCGACGGTGAGGCGAGCATTGACGGTGCCGGATTTGTCGACGTCGAGCTTCACGTCGATGCGGCCGAGTTCGGGTGGATCGAGGCGGATCTGGAAGCGGGTGTTGCCGGCCTCGAACTGGCGCACCACCTCGAAGGCGACCTGCGGCAGGTTCACCTGCTGCACCGCCGCCTGGTAGGCGGCATGAATGGTTCGGGCGACGGGGACGGCAGCCGGCTGGGTCTGCTGCGCTGCGGCGGCAGCGGGATCGGTGGCGGCAGGCTGGGGCTGCGCTGGCTGGGCCGCCGCGGCCGCCGGCTTGCTTTCGGCGGCCTCGGGCTTGTCGACTTTCACAGGGCTTGCAGCGGCGATCGGGCGGGCAAGCTCGGGCTCGCTGGGCTCGAGTTTCGGCGCGGGTTCGGGCGCTGCGGCGACGGCTGTCGCCGGCTCGTCCTTCCTGGCCGGTGCCACCACTGCCTGCGGCAATTCGAGCGTCGGCGGGCTGAAGGTCTTCGCTTCCACCGGCTTGGCTGCAGCCGGCCTGGGTGTGGCCAGAGCCTCGACGATGCGCTTCAGCTCACGCTCGGTAGCCGCCGCGTCCTGGCCGAGGGCCGTCTTCAGCGCGTCCGGCAGCGTGCCGGATTTCAGCGTTTCGGCGAGAGCGTCGAGTTTTTTTGCGAGCTCGGGATCCTGGTTCGCCAGTTTCTCGCTGAGCTTGCCGATGACGAGGCCCAGTTCACGCAGGGCTGGCGGCGCCTGCTCGAGCGTCGTTGCGCCTTTGGCCGGAGCCGGTTCGGGGACGCTGGCGTCGGGGGCGTCGTCACCATCGGTGGCAAGCTCTGCCACCAGTTGCGCGAACGGCTCAGGCGCATCGGACGCGTCGGTTGAACTGGCGGCTGGGCTGGCCTCTGGCACGGCGGCTACGGGCGCAACCTCGGCCGGTACCGCTGCGGGTGGGGCAGGGACAGGGGGCGCCGCGGGAGCGGGCAGCGGATCGCCGGCAGCCGGAATGGCGCCGTCGCCGCTGGCCAGCGCGCTGATCCGGGCGGTGGGCGTGCTGGTCGGGGTGAGGGCGCCCAGATAGATGGCGAGGGCGTCGACCGCCTCGCTGAGCTTCTTTTCCAGCGCCGGATCGACCGGTTGCCCGGCCTCGATGCTGTCGTTGAGCGCAAGCAGTGCATCGCCCAGATCCTTGAGCAGCGATTTGCCCTGCAGCTTGTCGGGATCATCGAGCTTGCCACCGATGGCGGCGGCTTCCGACGAGTCCTCGGCGGCGTCGGCGGCTGCTGGCTCACCTTCGGCCGCTTCGGGCTCTTTTGCGGGTGAGGTGGCCTCGGCGGCGAGCGTCTGAATGAGCGCTGCGAAGTCGGTGGAGGTGATCTTGTCGGTCGCATCGGATGCGGCAGCATCGGTGGCGGCGTCGATCGTCTGGCCGGGCGCCAGCAGGGCGAGCAATGCGGCGAACAGGCCCTCCGGCGCGCCGCCATCGGCGTCGGCCGCAGTCCCGCCGGTCACCAGACCAGGCGTCGTCGCAGGTGCAAATCCAACCGTAACCGTCACAAACGCCTCGCGGGACACAATGCTCCGATGAGTGCGATGCAAGGCGCATGCCGGATCTCCGTATCAGTGATTTCAATGGGTTGGTGGAGAACGAGCAGAGTGCGTCACGGCAAGTTGCGCCGCTTGCGGCAGAATTTGCCGAGTTACTGAGAGCCTGGCGCGGGCTGACCCCCACCCTTGATCCCTCCCCCTAAGAATGGGGAGGGAGACCGCACCTCGACATCTGCGTTTTGGTCTCCCTCCCACTGTTTGAGGGGGAGGGGACAGGGGTGGGGGTCAGCCCGCACCGGACTTTGCTGGCGCACGTGACAGCAACGTATAGAACGACTATACCGCGCCGATCCGTCGGACCTTGAACCCTTCTGGATGAGAGATATGGACCTGAACTCGCTTGATTTGCCCAAGCGTCCCGAGGACACGCGCGTCGTGGTCGCGATGTCGGGGGGCGTCGATAGTTCCGTAGTCGCAGGGCTGCTGGCCCGTGAAGGCTACGATGTGGTGGGCGTGACCCTGCAGCTTTACGACCATGGCGAGGCGACGCACCGCAAGGGTGCCTGTTGCGCCGGCCAGGATATCCATGACGCGCGCCGGGTGGCGCAGGCGCTGGGGATCCCGCACTACGTGCTCGACTATGAAGAGCGCTTCAAGAACTCGGTGATGGAGCCGTTCGCCAATGCCTATCGGCAGGGCGAGACGCCGGTGCCGTGCATCGCCTGCAACCAGAGCGTCAAGTTCGTCGACCTGATGGAAGTGGCCAAGGACCTGGGCGCCGACGTGCTGGCGACCGGGCATTATGTGCAATCCAAGCTTGTCGACGGCAAGCGCCGGCTGTTCCGGCCGGTCGATGACTCGCGCGACCAGAGCTACTTCCTGTTCGCCACCACCGAACAGCAGCTCGAGTTCCTCCGCTTCCCGCTTGGCGGCATGACCAAGCCTGATGTGCGTGAACTGGCGCGCGAGTTCGGGCTGGAGATCGCCGAAAAGCACGACAGCCAGGACATCTGCTTCGTGCCGCAGGGCAAGTACGCCGACGTGATCCGCAAGATGCACCCCGAGGCGCTGGCCGAGGGCGAGATCGTGCATCTCGACGGGCGCGTGCTGGGCAAGCACGAGGGGATCGTCAATTACACCATCGGCCAGCGCAAGGGCCTCGGCGTCGCCGCGGGTGAGCCGCTCTATGTGGTCAAGCTCGAACATCGTACCGGCCGGGTCATCGTCGGGCCGCGCGAGGCGCTGATGACCAAGACAGTGCGGCTGCGCGACGTGAACTGGCTGGGCGAGCGCGAACTGGCGTCGCTGGCTGCCGGCAATGGCATGCCGATCGAGGTCAAGGTGCGCTCGACCCGGCCGCCGCAGTCGGGCGCCGTGCACATGGCCGATGGCGAAGTGTTCGTTACGCTGTTCGCCGGCGAATACGGCATCTCGCCGGGGCAGGCCTGCGTGTTCTACGCCGACGAGAGCGAAACCAGCGAAGTGCTGGGCGGCGGCTTCATCGCCGAAGCGGTGCCGCAGGCGCTGGTGGCTTAAGGCGTGCTGGTGGTTTCGGCGGCCGGCTGCGTCGCCGCTCACTCACCGGCGTCATTCCCGCGAAGGCGGGAACCTAGTGGGATGTCGCAGCGCTGGTGGAGGCTGAGGCATCGCACTGGGTCCCCGCCTTCGCGGGGATGACGTCGGTGGAGTTGATCAGGGCGAGGGCGTGGTGCCGGTGGACTCGGCAGCCGGCGCCTGCGCTGCTTCCTTGAGCTGCTGGTAGTTGCCGAGCCCGCCGAGCAGGGCCGAGACAGTGTAGGTCAGGAGCAGCGCGCCGAGCAGCAGCAGCACGATGCGGGCGCTGTTGAGGCGGAACGGGCTGTCGGGCTTCTTGGGGTCATCGGACATGAGGATGGGTTAGCCCTCCTGTGCCCTCGTCGCAAGAGCAGGAGGTGCGGCGTGTGGTTGCGGGGGCATCGGTGCGTGTGGCCACCCCCACCCTGGCTTCGTTACGGCTTCGCCTAGCTGCGCTACCCTCCCCACAAGGGGGAGGGAGGCGATAGCTGCACTGTCTCAGTTCTTGCGTTTCCCTACCCCTTGTGGGGAGGGATCAAGGGTGGGGGTGGCCACATGCTCCGAACTTCGCGAGAAAATCCTCACCCCCACCCCAAGGATCAGCCGGCGTTCATCGTCTTACCCCTAGAACACCGGCTGAAAGCTCACACAGGTGCTACGGTCCTTGACGCCTGAATTCATCAATAGCGGGGTGCTTGACGCCCCCACCGCCGATGAAACGCTGATCGCGCGAGCGGTCGGCGGTGATCGACATGCCTTCGGCGAGCTGGTCGAGCGGCATTACGATTTCATCTTTCGCACAGCATGCAAATGGTGCGGCAAGGTGTCGGATGCCGAGGATGTGGCGCAGGAGGTGTGCATCAAGCTCGCCTCGGTGCTGAAGAGTTTCGACGGACGTTCGGCATTCACCAGCTGGCTCTACCGCGTGACGCTCAACGCGGTGCGCGACATGCAGCGGGCGAAGAGCCGGCGCGGGCGCAATGCCGATCGCTATGCCGAGGTGGCGCCGGACGAATACCTGCCCGAGCAGGAAGACGCAGCGACCTCGCGGGAGCTGTGGAACGCAGTGCGCAGACTTCCCGAACAGCAACGGGATGCAGTGCTGCTGATTTACGCGGAGGGGATGAGCCACGCCGAAGCCGGCGTGATCATGGGGTGCAAGGAGGCCACCGTCTCCTGGCACGTCCACGAAGCCAAAAAGACCCTGAGGGGGCTCCTATGAGCAACCACATGAACGACGACGACAAGCTCAAGGCGCTGCAGCAGGCGCAGACTCCGGCACCCTCCGAGGCAGCGCGCCGCCGCGCGCTCGACGCGGCGATGCTGGCCTTCGATGCCGAGCAGGCGAACGCCAAAAGGGCGGCCCAAGGAAATCCGATCACCCAGCGTCTCAGGTCCATCTTCGCCACTGCGAAAGGAACCTGGACCATGGACAACCGTCTCACTTACGGCCTCGGCACCGCCGCTGTCGCCCTGCTGCTGCTGCCGCTCGGCTACCAGCTCTACACCACCACCGCCATCACCCCGGTCGGCGTGCCGCCGGTGGCTGTCAGCAGCAAGGATGCCGATCAGCCGGTGGCGCAGCCCGAACCGGTGCCGATGGAACTCGGCCGCGCCGATGCGCTGGAAAAGCAGGAGGCCGGCGGCACGGTCGCTGCGGCGGCTACGACAGCGCAGGAAGCTCCGGCGACTGCTGGAGCGGATGCCAGCACCTCGAACCTGGCGGCCGCCATGCCGGAAGGCGAGGCCGACCTGGTGATCCGAGATGAAATTGCCCCGCAGAGCAGCATGGCGATGGACGCGGCCCCTCCGGTGATGCCGGCAGCGCCGACGGCCGAATTGCGCATGGCGGCGCCCAAGCAGATGGCTGCGCCGGGCGGCGTGGCTCAGCTCGAATCCTTCGCTGCAGCAACTGCGCCGGCACCCGCCGATGCGATGCTGGCCAAGCCGACCGAGCCGAGCGGTGACGAGTTCACCAATTTCACGGAATCGCCGCTCAAGGTGGTGAAGACCGATCCGGTCTCGACCTTCTCGATCGATGTCGACACCGCCTCCTACGCCTATGTGCGCCGCTCGCTGACCGAGGGCTGGGTGCCGGAACCCGATGCCGTGCGCATCGAGGAACTGATCAACTACTTCAACTACAACTACCCCGCTCCGACCGACGCCTCGACGCCGTTCAAGCCGACGGTGTCGGTGTACCCGACGCCGTGGAACGGCAAGACGCAGATCGTCCAGATCGGCATCAAGGGCTATGTGCCGGAGGTAACCGAGGACAAGCCGTCGAACCTGGTGTTCCTGATCGACACGTCGGGGTCGATGGACGAGCCGGACAAGCTGCCGCTGCTGAAGCGGGCGTTTGCCCTCTTGGTCGATCAGCTCGGCGCCAACGACACCATCTCGATCGTCGCCTATGCCGGGTCGGCCGGCGTGGTGCTGGAGCCGACCAAGGCGACCGAGAAGGCAAAGATCATCGGTGCGCTTGAGAACCTTTCGGCCGGTGGCTCGACCGCCGGTGCCGAAGGCATCGAGCTTGCCTATCGGTTGGCCGAGCAGAACAAAGTGACCGACGGCGTCAACCGGGTGATCCTTGCCACCGATGGCGATTTCAATGTCGGGATCGACGATCCGGAGGATCTCAAGACCTATATCAAGGGTAAGCGCGACGGCGGGGTGTTCCTGTCGGTGCTCGGCTTCGGCCAGGGTAACCTGGGCGACGACACGATGCAGGCGCTGGCGCAGAACGGCAACGGCAATGCCAGCTACATCGACAGCTTCAAGGAAGCCCAGAAGGTGCTGGTCGAAGATGCCGGCGGCACGCTCGAAACCATCGCCAAGGATGTGAAGATCCAGGTCGAGTTCAACCCGGCGGTGGTCAGCGAGTATCGGCTGATCGGCTACGAGACCCGGGCGCTGAACCGCGAGGATTTCAACAACGACAAGGTCGATGCCGGCGAGATCGGGGCGGGCACCACCGTCACGGCGCTCTATGAGATCACCCCGGTCGGCTCGGGCGCCGAACTCAACGATCCCTTGCGCTACAGCACTGACGCCACGGCCGAAACGGCCGGCAGTGGCGAGATCGGCTTCCTCAAGATGCGCTACAAGCTGCCCGACGAGGAGACCAGCAAGCTGATCGAGCAGGCGATCGGCAAGGACCAGGCGGTCTCGAGCCTCGCTGAAGCCTCCGAGGACTCGCGCTTCGCCGCGGCGGTCGCGGCCTTCGGGCAGAAGCTCAAGGGCTCGAACTACGGCGAGATGAGCTGGGCCGATATCCGCTCGCTGGCCCAGGGCGGCCGCGGCGCGGACGAGAATGGTTACCGTGCCGAGTTCATGCAGTTGATCGACATGGCCCGGTCGCTGGCCCCGGATAGCGAGGCGACGCCCAAGCAATAGCGCCGCCAGCCCCCCACGGCGCTTATGAGCGCGGCCCCGCTGCTGTCGGAGCCGCGCTCGACTGTTGGGGCACCGGCGGTGAGGCCGGTGAGCTTGTCCTACAGCGGCTTCAACCCCGCTTCGATCTCGGCCCGACGACCCTCGAGGAATGGTGGAAGCGCCAGGCGCTGGCCCAGGGTCTCGAGCGGTTCGTCGGCAGTGAAGCCGGGGCCATCGGTGGCGATCTCGAACAGGATGCCGTTGGGTTCACGGAAGTAGAGCGACTTGAAATAGAAGCGCTCGACTTCACCCGACGAGCGGACGCCGAACTGAGCGGTACGCTTCACCCACTCGTCGAACTCTTCCTTGTCAGGGGTGCGGAAGGCGACATGGTGCACGCCGCCGGCGCCCTGGCGGGCCTGCGGCAGGTTGGGATTCACTTCGACATGCAGTTCGGCGGCGGCACCGCCTTCACCCATTTCGAAGACGTGGATCTCGCCGTTCTTTTCGCGTGCCGGATAGGAGCGGACCTCGCGCAGGTTCATCACCTTGGTCAGCACCGGCTCGGAGCGGCGCAGATCGGGGACGGCGAGGGTGATCGGCCCCAGCCCGATGATCTGGTGCTCGGCGGGGATCGGGCTCTCGGCCCAGGGATGTGCCGGCGCCGATTTCGGATCGGCGATCAGCCGGAAACGCTGGCCTTCGAAATCCTCGAAATCGAGCGACAGGTGCCCGGCACGTTCCTTGATGTTGCCAGAGGCGATGTCCTTTTCACTGAGGTGTTCCTTCCACCAACTGAGGTCGGCCTCGGAATGGACGCGCAGGCCGGTGCGCGACACCTCGTGATTGCCGCGTTTGTTGGGGGCCGCCGGCCAATCGAAGAAGGTGAGGTCGGCGCCGGGCGAAGCGACCGCGTCGCCATAGAACAGGTGGTAGGCGCTGACATCGTCCTGGTTGACGGTCTTCTTGATCAGCCTGAGGCCGAGGGTGCGGGTGTAGAACTCGACGTTGCGCTGCGCCTGGGCGGTGATGGCGGTGAGGTGGTGGATGCCTTTGAGTTCGAGGGTCATGTGGTGGCTCCTGGTGAAACCGCTTGCTGATGAAGCGCTTGCTGATGAAAGCTCGTGCAGACCAGATAGGCCGTCTCGGAGCAGCGAGATAGCAGCCCGGCGCCGACGCATTGTCCAGCAATGCTGAACAATTCCGCTCGGGGTGTTTCCGACATCGTGGTTTGATGTGTCTTTTTGAATTGCTCGGCAGAAAGCCTCGGGCGCAGGGTGTTATGCGAACATAAAGTGAACAAATGACTCGGCTGACCCTCAAACGAAAGCTGTCGATCCTGTCGGATGCAGCGAAATACGATGCCTCCTGCGCCTCCAGCGGCTCGGTGAAACGCTCGAGCCTTGCCACTGGTGGCATCGGTTCGACCGAGGGCAGCGGCATCTGCCACTCCTATGCGCCGGATGGCCGCTGCATCTCGCTGCTCAAGGTGCTGCTGACCAATTTCTGCGTCTATGACTGCAGCTATTGCGTCAACCGCTCCTCCTCCAATGTGCCGCGCGCCCGCTTCTCGGTGGAGGAAGTGGTCGGGCTGACGCTCGATTTCTACAAGCGCAACTACATCGAGGGGCTGTTCCTCTCGTCGGGCATCATCCGCTCGCCGGACTACACCATGGAGGAGATGGTGCGGGTGGCGCGGACCTTGCGCGAGACGCACCGGTTCGGTGGCTACATCCACCTCAAGGTGATCCCCAATGCGGCGCCGGAGTTGTTGGCCGAGGCGGGGCTCCATGCCGATCGGCTGTCGACCAATATCGAACTGCCCACCGATGTGAGCCTCGAGACGCTGGCGCCCGAGAAGAAGCCAAGCGCCATCCGCACCGCGATGGCGCATATCGAATTCAAGCGCGAGGAAAGCCGCCCCGACGGCAAGCTCGAGGGCAAGCCCAAGCCGACGAAGCTGGCGCCGGCCGGCCAATCGACGCAGATGATCATCGGCGCCGACCACGCCACTGACGCCACTATTCTGGGCCGAAGCGCCGCCCTCTATTCGGGCTATGGGCTGAAGCGCGTCTACTATTCGGCCTTCTCGCCGATCCCCGATGCGAGCTCGAAGCTGCCACTGGCGCCGCCGCCGCTGTTGCGCGAGCACCGGCTCTATCAGGCCGACTGGCTGATCCGCTTCTACGGCTTCGAGGTCGATGAGATCGTCTCGGGTGGCGCGGACGGGCTGCTCGACCTGCAGCTCGACCCCAAGCTCGCCTGGGCGCTGGCGCATCGCGCGCAGTTCCCGGTCGATGTCAACCGGGCGGCCCGCGAGCTGCTGCTGCGGGTGCCGGGGCTGGGGGTCAGCGTGGTCGACCGCATCCTCAGCTCGCGCCGGCAGCATCGGCTGACCCTTAGGGATCTGGCGCGGATGGCCGGCTCGATCGACAAGGTGCGACCGTTCGTCGAGGCGGCCGACTGGTCGCCCGGCAGGCTGACCGACGATTCCAGACTCAGGGGCAAGCTCACGCCGGCGCCTAAACAGCTGGAGCTGTTCTGATGCGTTCGGTGCGACTTGCGGCGCTCAACGATTTCGACGAGTGGCGGGCAGCGGCGCGGCGGCTGCTGCTCGAAGCGGTACCGCCCGACGAAGTGGTGTGGCGCGACCCCACGACGCCTGAGGACCTGTTCGTGACCGAACAAGCCCTCGAGCAGGTGACCGAACGAAAGGTCGGCGTGGTGCCGCAGCGCTTCATCGATTGGGCCGAAGCCGGCATCTGCCACAGCGATCCCGAACGCTTCGCGCTGCTTTATCGGCTGCTGTGGCGGCTGCAGAAGGACAGGGGGCTGATGGAGGCACGCTCGGACCCCGATGTCGGCCGGCTTGACCGGCGGGTCTCGGCGGTACGGCGCGATGCGCACAAGCTGAAGGCGTTCCTCCGCTTCAAGGCTGTCGCCGACGCGTCCGGGCTCGAGCGGTTCGCCGCCTGGTTCGAGCCCGAGCACTATGTGCTGGAACAGGTGGCGCCGTTCTTCGTCCGGCGCTTCACCGGCATGATGTGGGCGATCGTCACTCCCTACCGCTCGGTGTGCTGGGATGGCGACAAGCTCGAGTTCGGGCCGGGCGGGCACAGGGCCGACGTGCCGGCCGAGGACGCCATGGAGGAGGCGTGGAAGGGCTACTTCGCCTCGATCTTCAACCCGGCGCGGCTCAAGGTGCAGATGATGAAATCGGAGATGCCGGTCAAATACTGGCGCAACCTGCCGGAGGCCGAACTCATTCCCACCCTGATACGCGGCGCCAAGGCAGCGGAGGCAGAAATGATCGAGCGACAGGCCAGCATCCCACCCTCACGGCACGTGCGGCGCGCCGAGCGGCAGGTCGAGGAAGTCGTGCCCGAGGTCGAAATCACCTCGCTGAGCGCAGCGCGTGAGGCGATCGACACCTGTCGGCGCTGCCCGCTTTACGAGATGGCGACGCAGCCGGTGTTCGGCGAGGGACCGGATAATGCCGAGGTGATGTTCGTCGGTGAGCAACCGGGCGACCAGGAGGACCTGAGCGGCAAACCCTTTGTCGGTCCGGCCGGCAAGGTGTTCGATGCAGCGATGGCAGAGGCGGGCGTCGAGCGCGAGCGGGCTTATGTCACCAATGCGGTCAAGCACTTCAAGTTCGTGCCGCGCGGCAAGAAGCGACTGCACCAGCGGCCCAATATGGGCGAGGTGAAGGCCTGCAAGTTCTGGCTCGATCTCGAGCGGGAGTTCGTCAAGCCGAAGCTGATCGTGGCATTGGGGGCGACGGCGGTGGCGAGCCTTGCCGGCAGCAGCACGACGCTGAGCTCAGTACGTGGAAAGGTCACCGAGCTGGCCGACGGAACGCGTATGTTCGCGACGGTGCACCCGTCCTATCTGCTGCGCATGCCCGACCGGGTGGAGGCGGAGCGGGAGCGCTTCGTCAACGACCTGCGGGAGGTCGGCCGGTTGCTGGAGTGATCAAGTCAGCCGGGCGAAAGCGGACCGAATATGTAGAGCTCGCCGCTATGTACCGGGCGGGTGGTGAGCAACGGCCGAAGGCGCGCCAGCGGCGCCACGGCGGCAGCTACTTCGTCGCTCGGCTGCATGGCGAGGTAGATGATCCGGGCCGAAGCCGGGACAGCGGCTATCGAACCGGGGTCGATGGCCGACATGAAACAGGCCCCAAGCTGCGGCGCATAGTAATCGAGTACCGACCGGTCCCAGGGATATGACATCGCCAGGCAATCGTCCGGCTGCGAGATCGCGCGCAGTTCGGCGATTGTCGGGCGCCAATCCGGGCGCGGCTTCGCATCGGCGAAAAGCAGGGTCGCGACACCTACAACGAGGGCCACCGCAGCGGCCAGCACGACCTGTCGCGATGTCCGGGCAGGCATCAGCAGGGCCAGCGCGAACAGCACCAGGAACCCGGGCAGCGAGCCGATGAGATAACGATCGAAGAACACCGGCTCGACCAGCACCGAAGCGATGATGCCGAGGATGCTGGGCACGAGGGTCCAGGACAGCAGCAGCGGCAGCGCTCCGGCCGCCGGACCCGGTCCGTTGCGGCGACGCAGGAAGGTCAGGAACGGGATCGCCAGCACCAGGAGGATGTACAGGGCGCTGGTGACTTTGCGCCATTGCAGCAGGATGTAGCCCGGGGTCGGCTCGCCAATCCAGAACCCTTGGTCGGCGATGCTTTTTGCGCGGCCGATGAGGATCAACCCCCAGGGGACGAAGCTCAGCACCACCAGCAACTCGGCGAGGACGAGCTGCAGCAGCGAGCGCCAGTCGCGGCGCTGCACAATCGTCCAGAGCGCGCCGAAACCAATGCCAACCCAGGTGAGCGCGCCATAGGGGTGTGCATAGACCAGCGGTATGCCGCTCAGGCCGAGCAGCAGGGCGCGCGCGGCGCGGGGCCGATCGAGGAAATGCACCACTGCCCAGGCATGCGCAGTGGCGGTGCAGGCGAGGAGCGCATACATGCGCGCCTCCTGCGAATACCAGACGTGGTAGCCCGACAGCGTCAGCAGGGCTGCCGCGATCAGCCCGACGCCGCGCCCGCCGATGCGGGTGCCCAGGACGTAGAGCAGCGCCACGTTGAGTACGCCCAGAACGGCAGAGGGGAGGCGCAGGACCCATTCGGCGCCGCCGAAGAGCTGCACCGAGATCCAGGCGAGGAGGTTGTAGAGGGGCGGATAGTTGTCGGTCGCGGTGCGTGCGATCACGTCGGCAAGCGAGCCGTTGACCTGCAGCCAGGTTGCCGCTTCGTCGCGCCACAGACTCTGTTCGCCCAGGCCCGGAAAGCGGAGCAGGACGGCAACGACGAGGATGGCCACCAGCAACGCCCTCGAGACCGAGGCGGGCGGTTCGTAGCGAGCCAGGTTCACCGTAACTCCCCTGGGGAAATGGTCGGGCCACGTCGACGAAACAATCCCTGCGCCATGGCGCAGGGATATGGGCGTTGCATGGTCAGCATTCCGGCCTGGCGGTCTGACTTGGTGTGATCGTTCCGATGGAGCGATCACATCGGTTGAGGGCCGAAGGTCAGTCCTTGGCGCGTTCGACGTAGCTGCCGTCGGCAGTCATCACCACGACCTTGGTGCCGACGCCGATATGGGGCGGGACCATGGTCTTGACGCCATTGTTGAGCGTTGCCGGCTTGAACGAGGACGAGGCGGTCTGGCCCTTCACCACCGGCTCGGTCTCGACGATCTCGAGGGTGACGCGCTGCGGCAGTTCGATCGAGAGCGCAACGCCCTCGAAGGTACGGATGTAAACTTCCATGCCGTCGGTGAGGTAGGCGGCCTGGTCGCCGGTGACGTCTTCCGACACGGCGATCTGCTCGTAGGTGGTGGGCTCCATGAAATGGTAGCCCTCGGCATCGTGGTAGAGGAACTGGTAGGCGCGCTCGTCGACGTCGGCCTTCTCGACCATCTCGACGGTGCGCCAGCTGGCGGCAACCTTCACGCCGTCGGAGATGCGGCGCATGTCCACCTTGGTCACCGAGTTGCCCTTGCCGGGATGGATGTTCTCGGCGACCAGCACGATGTAGAGCTTGCCGTCGTCGTGTTCGACGACGTTGCCCTTGCGCAGCGACGAGGCGATGACCTTGACCATTAGTTCTTCCTTGTTCAACGGTTGGCGAGGGCCTAGAGAGCGGCAGCAAAAGGCCGGGCCGAACGCGCTAATCTGATGTATCGGTGCCGCCGATACCCTAATTCCGCGAAAACCGCCAGTCCCGAGCCGAAAGACGCCTCTTGCCCGCTTCCCCGTCACTCCCGCCGATTTCGCCGTGGTGGACACCCTCGGTGCATGCCGACCGGCGCCCGGCGCTGCTGGCGCGCAACCGGATCGAGCTGGCGGTGCGCAAGTACCTGAGCGAGCGGGATTTTCTGATGGTCGACCCGCCGGGGCTGCAGCGCAGCCCGGGCAATGAAACGCACCTTCACGCCTTTGCCACCACGGCGATCGGCAATGACGGAGTGGGGGAGACGCTCTATCTCCACACCTCGCCGGAATTCTCGATGAAGAAGCTCCTGGCGGCGGGGGAGCGGCGGATCGCCAGCCTCGGGCATGTCTGGCGGAATCGCGAGCGTAGTGCGTTGCATCATCCCGAGTTCACCATGCTCGAGTGGTATCGGGCAGGGGAACCGTATGACGCGGTGATCGCCGATTGCGTGGCGCTGCTGCGGCTTGCGGCAGAGACCACTGACGTCACGGCGCTGCGTTTCCGCGGGCGCGAGTGCGACCCGTTCGCCGAGCCGGAGCGGCTGGGCGTGGTCGAGGCGTTTGAGCGCTATGCCGGGATCGAGCTGTTCGCGACAATGGACGCGGCAGGCGAGACCGATGCCGAGGCGCTTGCCGCCGAGATGCGGCGCGTGGGGCTCGAGGTGCCGCGCGAATACACCTGGTCCTATCTGTTCAGCCGCGTGCTGGTGGAAAAGGTCGAACCTCAGCTGGGGCTGGGGCGGGTGACGGTGCTCGATCGCTATCCGGCTGCCGAGGCGGCACTGGCCCGTCGCACCGGCGATGACAGGCGGCTGGCCGAACGGTTCGAGCTTTACGCGTGCGGGGTGGAACTGGCGAACGGCTTTGGCGAGCTCACCGACGCACCCGAGCAACGCCGCCGTTTTGCCGCCGAGATGGAAGAAAAGCAGCGGCTCTATGGGGAAACCTATCCGCTGGATGAGGAATTGCTGGCGGCCTTGCCGCTGATGGACGAAACCAGCGGCGTGGCGCTGGGGTTCGATCGGCTGGTGATGCTGGCGGTCGGCGCCCGGCGGATCGAAGACGTGCTGTGGGTGCCGGTGGTCGGAGGCGACAGATGAAGCAGGATCGAGCGATCCGGACGGCAAAGGACCTGGTTGCCGCCGGCTTGCTGGAAGCCGATCGCCTCGGCGATGCCGAAGCGGTGGCGAAGCGCTATGCCATCGCGGTGACGCCTGCGACGGCGGGACTGATCGACCGGGCCGACCCGCACGATCCGATCGCCCGGCAGTTTGTCCCCGACCTGGCCGAGCTCAGCACGACGCCCGAAGAACGGGCCGACCCGATCGGCGACCTCTCGCATTCGCCGCTCGAAGGCATCGTGCACCGTTACCCCGACCGGGTGCTGCTGAAAGCCGTGCATGTCTGCCCGGTCTATTGCCGCTTCTGCTTCCGGCGCGAGATGGTGGGGCCGGAGGGGCTGGGGACGCTGGCGCCCGAGGCGATGGATGCCGCGATCGGCTATATCGCCGCGCACCCGGAAATCTGGGAGGTGATCCTCACCGGCGGCGACCCGCTGGTACTGTCGGCGCGGCGCCTCGAAGAGATGATGCTGCGGCTGCGAGACATCCAGCACGTCAAGATCGTGCGCTTCCATAGCCGGGTGCCGGTGGTGGAGCCGGAGCGGGTGGACGACAAGCTGATCGCCGCGCTGAAGGCCAGCGGCAAGACCACCTATGTGGCGCTGCATGCCAACCACCCGCGCGAGCTGACGCCGGCGGCGCGCGCCGCGGCGGGGCGGCTGGTCGACGCGGGCGTGGTGATGCTCAGCCAGTCGGTGCTGCTCAAAGGCATCAACGACGACCCGGACGTGCTGGCCGAGCTGATGCGCGGCTTCGTCGAGATGCGGGTCAAACCCTACTACCTGCATCATCCCGATCTCGCACCCGGCACCGCGCATTTCCGGCTGTCGATTGCCGAGGGGCAGGCGCTGGTCAAAGGCCTGCGCGGCCGGGTGTCGGGGCTCTGCCAACCGACCTATGTGCTGGATATCCCCGGCGGCTACGGCAAGGCGCCGATCGCGGCGAGCAATGTCGAGGCGACGGGGGACGATACCTACGCGGTGTCGGACTGGCGGGGCGGGGTGCATCAGTATCCGCCGGCGGGCAATTACTAGCTCCGGTAGCGCAGCGCTTCGACGATGATCTGGAACGCCGGCGATTGCTGGCGCCGGCTCGGATAGTAGAGGTGGAAGCCCGAGACCGGCGGACACCACGCGTCGAGGATGGCGACGAGTTCGCCGCGCGCCACAGCAGCGCGGACCGCCTCCTCGGGGACGAAGGCGATGCCGAACCCTCTGAGTGCGGCCTCGACCGACAGGTCGATGGAGCTGAAGGTCAGCTGCCCATCGACGCGCACCCGCAACGGTTGTCCATCCCTCGCAAACTCCCAGGCGTAGATGGCACCGCTGCCGATGAGGCGCAGGTTGATGCAGCTGTGCCGTACGAGTTCCTGCGGCGTCGCGGGCGCCGGGTGTCGGGCGAAATAGCTGGGGGAGGCGACCGGGAGCAGGCGACTGTCGGGGGCGATGCGCACCGCCACCATGTCCTTCTCGACGCTTTCGCCCAGTCGCACGCCGGCATCGTAGCCTTGGTCGGCGATGTCGACGAAGCCGTTATCGCTGATCAGTTCCAGCCGGATATCAGGATAGTCGCCCAGCACGCCTGCCAGCTTCGGCCAGACCACCGTGTCGGCGGCGTATTGACTGGCGGTGATGTGGATCGTGCCGGCCGGCTTGTCGCGCAGCTCGCCGAGCGCCAGCAGTTCGGTGTCGATCTCGGCGAGACGCGGGGCAACAGTGGCGAGCAGGCGCGCCCCGGCCTCGGTGGGCGAGACGCTGCGGGTAGTGCGGGTGAGCAGCCGATAGCCGAGCCGCTCTTCGAGGGTCCGCACCGTTTGGCTCAGCGCCGAGGGCGAGAGGCCGAGTTCCGCCGCTGCCCGAGTGAAGCTTCGGGTGCGTGCCACCACGGCAAAGGCAGCGAGATCGTTGTAGCTGGTCCGCACCATTATGAAGCCATGCTTACAGGTAGATGTAGATTAGACGGGATTATCGGTGGAGAGAAGCCGGCCTATCTCAAGCCTCGAAGCAATCGAGGAGCATCATGATGTCGATCCCGACGATCACCCTGAACAATGGCGTCGCCTTGCCGGCCCTGGGGTTTGGCGTCTTCCAGACCCCACCCGACGAGACCGAGGTCGCGGTCGCCGAGGCGCTGCGCGTCGGCTATCGGCACATCGATACAGCGGCCGGTTACGGCAACGAGCGTGGTGTCGGAGCGGCGATCAAGGCATCGGGGTTGGCGCGCAGCGAAGTGTTCATCGAGACCAAGATCTGGATCAGCGATTACGGTTACGACGAGACTTTGCACAGCTTCGGCAAAAGCGCCGGCAAGCTCGGAGTGGAGCAGATCGACCTGTTGCTGCTGCACCAGCCGCTGCCCTCGGCTTTCGATCGGACGCGCGGTGCCTATCGGGCGCTCGAAACGCTGCTGGCTGACGGCCGGGTGCGGGCGATCGGCATCAGCAACTTCATGCCACAGCACCTCGAACGCCTGCTTCCTGAGATCAAAGTGATGCCGGCGGTGAACCAGATCGAGGTCCATCCGTACTTCCAGCAGCGCGAACTGCAGGCGCTCAACGCCAAGCACGGCATCCTGACGCAGGCCTGGGCGCCGATCGGCGGCATCACGTTCTATCGCCCCGGTTTCTCGAAGAGCACGCTGGCCGAGCCGGTCATTGTCGACATCGCTGCAGCGCACGGCAAATCGGCGGCACAGGTGATGCTGCGCTGGGGGCTGCAGCAGGGCCGTTCGGTCATCCCCAAATCGGTGCAGCCGCAGCGGATCGCCGAGAATTTCGCAGTGTTCGATTTCGAGCTGACGTCCGCACAGCTCTCGGCGATCGACCGGCTCGACGGCCTGCAGCGGGGCGGACCGGACCCGGACAGCATCACGCTCGAGAGTTTCAAGCGCGAGATCCCCGAGGCATAGTTCCGGTGGGGCTGGCGCTGCGTGGGGCGGGACCATAGTCTCGCCCCGCTGCATCGACAGGTACCTCTATGACCAAGACTTCGACATCGCCCTTCCCCTGGCCCGAGGAGCGCATCCAGCACTACACCGCCTATCGCGTGGCCGAGCCGCCGGCGATCGACGGCCGACTGGATGAGCAGGCCTGGGGGCTGGCGCCGCGCTCGCCGCGCTTCGTCGACCTGATCAGCGGCAAGCCGACCGTGCATGACACGCGCGCCACGGTGCTGTGGGACGACACCCACCTTTATGTCGGGTTCTGGGTGGAAGAACCTTTCGTCGAGGCCAAGCTCACCGAGCGCGACGCGCTGATCTGGAGCGAGAACGACGTCGAGCTGTTCGTTGCCGGCGCCGACGCCTATTACGAGCTCGAACTCAATGCGCTGGGGACGATCTACGAGGCGTTCTTCGTCTGGGACGATGCCTACGAGCGAGCCGGCTTCAGCAAGGCGCCCGAGTTTTTGCGCACTGCACCGGGGGCGAAACCTTGGAACGGTGTGGGCTTCGACAAACACCCCAGGGGGACGCGGCTCGGGCTGTTCAACTGGGACATGCCGGGGCTACGCGCCGCGGCGTCGATCGACGGGACGCTCAACGACAATTCCGATCGCGACCGCGGCTGGACAGCCGAGATCGCCATTCCGTGGGCCAGCATGGGCTGGCTCGCCACCGACGGCCGCGCCCTGCCGCCGCGCGACGGCGACACCTGGCGCATGGATTTCTCGCGCTTCAATACCTATCGCGCGGCCAAGCCCGCCGAGGATTCCGGCGGCTGGGCGTGGAGCGCGCATGGGGTGTGGGATTCGCACGTGCCGGAGCTGTTTCCGTATGTGCATTTTTCGACCAAGGTGGTCGGGAGCGAATAGCACCGGCCGTACCACAGCGCCCCCTCGCCCCTTTGGGGAGAGGGTTGGGGTGAGGGGTAGCCAAGCGCGCAGCGTGCGCGGTTTTCATCAACGGTGCTGGTAACCAACTCCTGCCGGCGCGCTTGGCGCCCCTCACCCTGACCCTCTCCCCAGAGGGGCGAGGGGACGCGAGACCGCTTGCGGTGGCAACCTGCCTTAGTTCCCCCAATAATCCGCATCCAGCAGCTTCCCATGCGCCCAGGCTTCGATCAGGGCGCCGGCTATGGCGCCGGGGCGGGGGCGGTTGATTTCGGGGTGGGTGCCGGCGAGGATGTCGAGCACTTCGGCACGAGTGACCCAGCGGGCATCGGACAGTTCGACCGGATCGATGGTGATCGCCTCGCTCAGCGCATCGCCCTGGCAGCCGAACATCAGCGACATCGGAAATGGCCAGGGCTGCGAGGAGACGTAGCGCACCGGACCGACCTTGATGGCGCTCTCTTCCAGCGTCTCGCGGCGCACCGCCGCCTCGATGGTTTCGCCCGGTTCGACGAAGCCGGCGAGCAGCGAATACATCCGTTCCGGCCAGCTCGGGCTGCGGCCGAGCAGCAAGAGGTCGCCGCGGGTGATGGCCATGATCACCACCGGGTCGGTGCGCGGGAAATGTTGCGTGCCGCATTGCGGGCATTTGCGGACCCAGCCGCTGCTCTCGACGGCGCTCGGCGCGCCGCAATTGGCGCAGAAGCGGTGGCTCGAATGCCAGCTGATCAGCGCCCGTCCGGTGGCGACGGTCTCGCCTTCGAGCCGCGTCAGCGTCGGCATCAGCCCGCGGATTTCCACGAACTTCATCTCGGGGAAGCCGGGATGGACCTGCTGGGTCTGATCGATGAACTGGCCGATGGTGGTGGCGTCTTCCGGCGGCGACCACAGCGGCAGATCGGCGGCGAAGCGTGGTCCCTCGGGCGTCAGGCCGACAAACAGCGGCGCCTCGCGACTGTCGGAGAGGGCCGGGTGATCGAGCGGCACGGCGGCCGGGCGTCCCTGAGCATCGGCGAGCAGCTTGCCGCGCCAGAACACCAGCGTCCTGGCACGCGGATCGGTGCGGGTCTCATCGGTGGTGCGCAGGTGCGCGACGCGATCGAGTTCACCCGGCTTGAATGCAAACGCGTAGTCCACGGTTATCCCCTCGGATTGGTCGGGGAGGTGTAGGGGGATGCGACGCGGGCTGCAAGCGGGGGAACGCTACGTCCATCTTACTCGGTCGCGGGGCTCCTTCCCTTCGCCCCTCAGGGGAGAAGGTGGCGCGAAGCGCCGGATGAGGGGTGAGGCGGTGCGCTAGGCTGTAAGCGCCAGCATGCCGAGAGGCTGAACCCCTCACCCTAGCTTCGCTAGCTCGCTGACGCTCGCAAGCTGCGCTTGCCCTCTCCCCTCAGGGGCGAGGGGAAGGCTGCGGCGACGGTACCCCACTCACCCGTTCCACTTCATCCCCATATAGACTCCGCCGACCTCCAGTTCCTCCAGCATCTGGGCGAGGTGCTTGTACTTGGTGGATTCGCGCTTCACCTTGTTGATCCACAGCAGGTAGTCGTTGCGCTGGTAGGGTGGGCGGGCGTCGTAGGCGGCGCGGAGGCCAGAACGCTCGAGCGCTTCGCGGACGAAATCCGGCATCTCCTCGCGCTTGCGCAGCGGCCTCAGCGCCGGGCTCATGCGAGCACCGCCTGGGCTTCGATCTCGATCAGGTAGTCGGGATTGGCGAGCCCGGCGACGCGCAGCACTGTGACGGTGGGCGGGTTGGTGCGGGCGCCCCAGAAGCTCATCCAGGCACCGAAGGCGGCGCGGAGATCGGCGGAGTGGTCGATGACGACGGTGACTTTCACCAGATCCTCGAGTTTGGCCCCGGCGGCGTCGAGCACCGCCTTGAGGTTGCCGAGCGCCTGCGCCGACTGAGCGGCGACATCGCCCTTGCCGACCACCTGGCCCTGTCGGTCGACGGCGTTCTGGCCGCCGATCAGGAGGGTGCGCGCGCCTGCCGGCAGCAGGATAGCCTGGGTGAATACGGGATTGGAATGGAGGGTTTCAGGGTTGAGGTACTGGGCCGGCATGGGACGTCTCCGTGGTTGACGCCCCAACCATGTCGCCGGGCTGCTGACAACCGAAGTCAGCAGTTTTCGCGGTATTCTATTACCGCGCCGATCAAAAGGTCGAGGCTGTAGAATCGCCTGCCCGGACGACCCTACAGCCCCCTGATCCGCGATTGCCACCGGCGGATCATTTCCTCTGCAGCGGCTTCGGCGCCCTGCATGTTTGCACTCTGATAGACATCAACTTCGACACCGTTATGCGACAGCTGGTCGACAGCTTCTGCCAGCACCGCATTGAGGATGAATACCCCCGCGATCGTCGAGGTCGGCCCCATGCGGATGTCGTTGCCGACATCGAGGGCCGCATCGCCATATTCGCCGCCATTGTCGAGCACCAGGTCGGTGACCTCAAAGAGGCGCTTGCCCGAGTGGTGGCGCGAGGTGATGGCGCGCGCATGGCGCAGCGAAGTCAATGCGATGGTGGTGGCGCCACGCGCCTTGCAGGCGAGGGCCATCTCGATCGGATAGGCGTTGCGGCCGGAATTGGAGGCGATGAACACCACGTCGCCGGCTTCGACCGGGTAGTCGGCGAGCACGCGCTCGGCCCGTCCGGCCTCACGCTCCAAGAGGGTGGAGCGCTCGGCCCCCAGGTGCAGCATCAGGTCGGGATCGAGAATGGCCTGGGCCGCGGCGATGCCGCCGGCGCGATAGAAGGCTTCCTCGGCGATCAGGTGCGAATGGCCGGAGCCGGCGACATAGACCAGATGGTCGGTCCGAAGCGCCGTCGCGACGGCGTCGCGTGCCGCGTCGAGGGCGGCGGATTGCTCGCCGAGCACCCGGTCGAAGATGGTGGCGAGCTGATCGCGATAGCGCTGGCGCGGGGTGGTCATTCTAGCCTCTGATCTCGCCGACATACTTGTACCGATCGCCGCGATACCAGGTCATTGCATCCTCGACGACGGTGCCGGCGAGGCCGTAGCCGAGCTGTGAAACTTCGAGCACCGCGGCGCCCGGCCGGATGCCCAACTGCGCCGCCAGCGTTTCGTCCGCTTCGGTGGCGCTCAGGCTCTGCAGCACCCGGTGCGGACGGGCGTGGCGCGCATCCATGCGCTCGTAGAGCGAGCCCGAGCCGTCGTAATCGGCGCCCACCGCCTCCACGGGCACCACGGCGCGCTCGAGGGCGATGGCCTCGCCACCGGCAAGGCGCAGCCGGACCAGGGTAAGAATAGGCGAGCCGAGCGGCAGGCCGGTGCGAAAGGCGGCATCGGCGCCGACCCGGCCGATCGAGCATTCGAGCACCCGGGACTCGGGCTCGAGGCCGCGCTGGCGCATGTCTTCGGTGAAGCCCGAGAGCTGCGACAGGGCCTTGGGGATGCGGCCGACCACCACCGTGCCGGCGCCCGGCCTGGTGGCGATGATGCCCTGCTGGGCCAGCTCCTTCAGCCCCTGGCGCAAGGTGGAGCGCGAGACGGCGAGCGCCTCGGCCATCTCGCGTTCGGAGGGCAGCGACTCGCCTGGAGCGATGGCGCCGGAATCGAGCACGGCGGCCAGCGCATTGCGCAGACGCTCGCCCAAGGGGCCGTGTCGGGCCTCCATCCGTTCGCGTACCGCCGCGTAAAAGTCCAAGCGTCCTCCGACCGGTGAGCCGTGGTTGTTCTTGTCGCACTGGTATGATTTTGGACTGGCGTTTGCAAGGGGTTTGCGCGGTGACTCGCAAGCGACTTGCACAGATACCTGCAGGAAGTTTTCGATGCTGGACAAACTGGTTTAAACCAATAACATACCAGTTGGCAGGGGAGATTGCTGCCGAGAGATTTGGGGCAAAAGGGGTGTTACCGGATATGGCCAAGAGATTCACGCTGGCGACCAGAAGACTGGCGCTGACCACCGCGACTGCATTGCTGCTGCTGACCACCGCTGCGATGGCGCAGACGGAAGTCCGGTTCACCCACTCGATCACCGGTGGTTCCAGTCGCGAAGCGCTGGACGCGATCATTGCTGATTTCGAAGCGGCCAACCCCGACATCAAGATCAAGGAGATCGTCTTCGACGACGATCAGTATTCCAACCAGGGCCTGATCACCCAGCTGAAGAGCAACGAGGTCCCCGACATCTTCTTCGAGTGGGCCGGCTTCCCGGTGCAGCGCGATGTCGCCGCCGGTTATGCCTATGACCTGAGCGACGCGATGGCCGCCGATGGCTGGAAGGATAGCTTCTCGCCGGCAGTGTGGACCGATGGCGCCGGTACCATGGTCGATGGCAAGCCGTACCTGGTGCCGCTGTCGCTCGATCTGACCAACACCATCTGGTACAACAAGAAGATCTTCGCCGAGCACGGTCTGACCCCGCCGAAGAGCTGGGACGAGTTCGTCGCGCTGTCGAAGACGCTGGCCGAAGCCGGCGAGACGCCGATCGTCGAGGGCAATAACGAGTTCTGGCCACTGGGCAACTGGGCCGGCCACATCGCCGCCATGGTGGTGCCGCCGGACGAGTATGTCGCGGCGTTCAAGCAGGAAGCCAAATTCGACAAGCCCGCCTTCGAGAAGGCGCTGAACCTGCTCGTCGACCTGCACAATGTCGGGGCGTTCAACAAGGACATGCAGGCACTCGGCGCCGACCCGGCGATGGCCACCTTCTTCCAGGAAGGGGCGGTGATGCATCCGATCGGCTCGTGGCTGGTGTCGGAGACCGCCAACCTCGCCGATGAGGGTTTCGAATACGGCCAGTTCAACACGCCGGTGATCGACCCGGCGCATCCGCTCGCCAACAGCGTGATCGGCACCATCACGGGGCTCGTGGTGCACAAGAACGCGCCGCACGCGGCTGAAGCGATCAAGTTTCTCAAGTTCCTGACCTCGGAAGCGAGCCAGATCAAATGGGCCGAGAGCGGCCAGATGAGCCCGGTGCAGGGCGTCAGCGACAAGGCCAAGCTCGATGAGCAGACCCAGGCGATGCTGGCGCTGATGAGCGGTGCCTCGGGGATCGTGCCGCCGCCCGACAACAAGTATCCGGTGCCGGTGGCCGAGGCGTTCTACCAGGCGGCCGCCTTTGCGGCGTCGGGTGAAAAGAGCGCCAAGGACTCGCTGGTCTGGCTCGACGAGACGCTCGCCGCCATGGGCAAGCAGTAACCGGCGCCAAGACTTTGCAAGACCGTTCGGCCCCTATCAGCACCGGCGCCGCGAACCTGTTGTTCGCGGCGCCGGCGATGCTGCTGTTCCTGACCTTCGTGCTGCTGCCGTTGGGCGCGTCGGTCTACTACGCCTTCACCTTCTGGGATGGGTTCAGCGCGCCGCGCTGGGCCGGGCTCGCCAACTTCATCCGGGCGCTGACCGACACGACGTTCCTGATGTCGTTCGTCCATGTCGTGCTCTACATCGCCGCAACGCTGGTCTTCGAGGTGACGTTCGGGCTGGTGATGGCGGTGCTGCTCAACTCTGATCGGCGCGGCTTCTCGCTGATGCGCGGCATGTTCTTTGCGCCGGTGGTGCTGTCGATGTCGGCGGCAGGCGTTCTATGGAAGTTCGTCCTCGATTACCGCACCGGGCTGCTCAATTCGACGCTCCGCTCGGTGGGGCTGGGCGACTGGGCGCAGCCGTGGCTGGCGCAACCGGAAACGGCGCTGCTCTTCATCTGCATCGTCTCGGGCTGGAAATATGCCGGCTTCTACATGGTGATCTTTTTTGCGGCGCTGAGGCGCATCCCGCGCAACCTCTATGAGGCGGCGCGGCTCGATGGCGCCAATGGCGTGCAGCAGTTCACCGCCATCACCCTGCCGATGCTGAAGCAGAACGTCATCGTCTGCATCCTCCTCGCGGTGACCGGCGGCTTTGCCGGGTTCGACCTGTTCTTCACCATGACCAACGGGCAACCGTTCGGGGCCACCGAAGTGCCGGCGACCTGGATCATCAAGCAGGCCTTCGACCAGAACCAGATCGGCTATGGCGTGGCACTGACGGTGGTGCTGACGCTGGTGGTGTCGCTGATCTCGATCGCCTACCTCAAGATTTCGGAGCGCGGCAATGTCACGCGCTACTGAGCGGCGCCGCAGCGCGGCCGAATGGCTGCAGTTCGGGGTGGCCGGCATCATCGTGCTGGTGATGTTCTATCCGGCGATCTGGATGGTCTACTCGTCGTTCAAATCGAACCGCGAGATCTTCCGCTCGCCCTTCGCGCTGCCGGCGCAGTGGCGCTGGGAGAACCTGATCGAAGCCTGGAATGTGGGCGGGCTCGGCACGCTCTACTTTAACTCGGTGTTCGTCACGCTGGTGGCAGTCAGCATGTGCGTGCTGTTCGCCACCGCCGCCGCCTTTGCCTTCACCCGGCTGGAGTTTCCGGGGCGGACGCTGATGTACAGGATCCTGTTGATCGGCTTACTGCTGCCGCCACCGTCGGTCGCCATCGCGCTGTTCACGCAGTTGCGCGACATGCACCTGCTCAACACCCCCTGGGCGCTGATCCTGCCCGGCGCCGCCTGGCAGCTGGCCTTCACCGTGTTCCTGATGCGGGCCTATTTCATTTCGATCCGGCCCGACATGGAAGAAGCGGCGCGGCTCGATGGCGCCAACACCTGGGAGATCTTCTGGCACGTCTCGGTGCCGATGGTGTGGCCGGCCATGCTGACCATGGTGGTGCTCAACACCATCAGCGTGTGGAACGAGCTGTTGTTCGCGCTGCTGTTCATTACCGACGATGCGCAGCGCACCCTGCCGGTCGGGCTGGTGCGGTTCTCGGGCTATCACAGCACCGACTACTCGCTGGTGTTCGCGGCGCTGACCATCACCACCGTGCCGATCCTGATCCTCTACTTCATCCTGCAACGGCATGTGATTGCCGGGCTGACTGCAACAGCGATGGACTGAACCAGATGGGAACTGTTCACGACTTTCCGAACGTCGCCGCTTCGCCGCCGGGGCTTTCCGGCTGGTCGATGGATGTGCTGCTGGATCAGCCGGAACGACAGGGGGCAGGGGGAACCGCATCGACGACATTCCTGTCGGGAGTCATCGAGGGCTTCTACGGCCGGGCCTGGACCCACCCGCAGCGGGTGGAAATGCTCGACTGGATCGCCAATGCCGGGATGAACAGCTTCGTCTACGGCCCCAAGGACGACATCAAGATCCGCGCCCGCTGGCGCGAACTCTACAACGCGGCGGAAGCCGCAGCCCTCCAGGAGCTGGTCGACGCGGCACGGGCGCGCAAGCTCATTTTCATGGTGGCGATCGCCCCGTGTCTCGATGTCGTCTACTCGGACGCAAGCGACCTCGAGGCGCTGAAGCGCCGGCTCGACCAGCTCCTGGACCTCGGGGTGACGCATTTCGCGCTGCTGTTCGACGATATCCCGCGCACCATGATGCCGGCCGACGAGCGGGCCTTCCCGTCCTTCGCGGCGGCGCAGAGTTCTTTCGCCAACGCGGCGTTCAGGCATGTGCGGGCGCGGGCGCCCGGCGCGGCAGTGCTGTTCTGCCCGACCGAGTATTGCGCGGCGTTTGCCGGGCACGATGTCCGGGGATCGAGCTATCTCAACACCATCGGAGCCGAGCTCGAGCCGGAAATCGGGGTGTTCTGGACCGGGCCGGATATCGTCTCGAAGACCATCAGCGCCGAGAGCCTCGTCGAGGTCGGCCGGGTCCTCAGGCGCAAGCCGGTGATCTGGGAGAATTTCCACGCCAACGACTACGACATCCGGCGCATCTATGCGGGGCCCCTGGGTGGCCGGCACGCCGATATCCTGCCGCTGATCGACGGGATCATCACCAACCCCAATAACGAGTTCGAGGCGAACTTCGTGCCGGTGCATGCGACCGGTGCCTTTGCGGGCGGCTCGGACGACGAGGCGTCGGCTTTTGCGCTGGCGCTCAAGGCCTGGCAACCACGCTTCCGGCTGGCCTTCACCGGGCAGACCGAGACGCTGACGGTGGAGGAGATCCGGCTGCTCGGCGAGCTGTTCTACCAGCCGTTCCGCTGCGGGCCGCAGGTCGAAAGCCTGCTGCAATCGGCGCGCCGGCTGATGAGCGCCAGGCGGCCCGACGTGCGCAACGAGAGCTGGCAGGATGGGCACGAGGCGCTGGTGCAGTTCCGCGATCGGATTACGGCCTTGTTCAACCGCATGACCGAGCTCGAAAACCGCGACCTGTTCTATGCCTTCCACCCGTATCTGTGGGAAGCGCGCGAGGAGATGACGCATCTCGTCGCCTATCTCGACTGGCTGGCGGGCGATCCGCCTGTCGGGGCCGAGTTTCCCGACAAGGAGCGGATCTACAACTTCTACCGGCAGGGCTTTACCGTGGCGGTGCAGGAACTGCTGCCGCGCGACCGCAGCGGACGCTACCGGCATGGTGCTTGATTTTGGCGGCGGCTACCGGCTCAGACCGGCGCTCGGTGAGGACCATGCGGCGCTCAACATGGTGTGCCTTCGCACCGGCGACTCGGGCAAGGACGCCACTGCCCGCGAGGACGATCCCGACCTGCTCGGGCTGATCTATGCCGTGCCGTACCAGGTGTACGAACCGGATTTCGCCTTCGTGGTGGATGGGCCGAACGGGGTCTGCGGCTACATCTTCGGGGCGCCGGATACGCCGGGAATTTACGCGAGGATGGCCGCGGAGTGGTTCCCGCCGCTGGCGGCGCGGCTCAGCGATCCGGGGGCAGATGAGAGCAGGTGGCGCGGCAGCGACTGGGCCCGATATGCCATCCATCATCCGGAGTTCGTCTATCCCGAGGTGCTGCATCGCTATCCGGCGCATGGCCATATCGACCTGCTGGCGGAGGCGCGCGGCCGGGGGATCGGCCGGCGCGGCATGGAGCATGTGATGGCAAAGCTGAAGCGGGCAGGGGCGCGGGGCATGCACCTGCAGGTCAGCCCGGTGAACCGCGGCGCGCAGACGTTCTATAAGAAGCTCGGGTTCGAGGTGCTGCGGGATCCGGTGCTGCCGCGGCACACGACGTTTATGGTGACGGGGTTGTAGTCACTCTACCCGGTGGTTGACCGACCCCCACCCTTGATCCCTCCCCCTAAGGATGGGGAGGGAGACGAAAACACCGGGCTCTGCGGAAGCGTCTCCCTCCTCATGTTTAGGGGGAGGGGACGGGGGTGGGGGTCGGCTCGCACCGGGTGACCGGCTGGTCGCCCCTAGTCCCGATCCGGCAAAATCCTGAAGTCGTTCCCCTCCGGCAGCAGCTGGCCGCCATCCACCACGATCGTCGTGCCGGTGATGTAGCTCGCTTCATCTGACGCGAGGAACAGGAAGGCGTTGGCGACGTCGCGGGTGCTGCCGAGACGGCCGAGCGGGATGGCGTCTTCCATCGACTTGAGGAATTCGGGCGAGCGGTGCTGCTGCACCGCTTCGGTGAGGATGTTGCCGGGCTCGACCCCGTTGACGGTGATGCCGTAGCCGGAGAACTCGAGCGCGGCGGCGCGGATCAGCCCGTTGATGCCGGCCTTGGTGGCCGAGTAGTGACCGTGGCCGGGGCTGGTGACATGCGGGCCGGTGATCGAGGAGGTGAAGAGGATGCGGCCATAGTGCTGTGCCTTCATCGGCACCAGGGCAGCCCGGGCGGCGATGAAACTGCCGCGCAGGTTCACCCCCATGACGCGATCCCAATCGTCGACGCTGGTTTGCTCGAGCAGCTGCCAGGGGTAGATGCCGGCATTCTGGACCAGGATATCGAGCCGGCCGTAAGTCTTGAGCGCCAGCGCGACGGCAGCTTCGGCGTCGGCGAGCTTCGAGATATCGGTGAAGATGAACGGCGCGCCGAGCTCAGTCGCAGTTGCGGCGCCGGCCTCGCGTTCGGTGTCCGCAATCACCAGGTTGGCGCCTTCTTCGGCGAAGCGCACCGCAATGGCTTTGCCGATGCCGCGCGCCGCTCCGATGACGAGCGCGGTTTTGCCTTCAAGTCGTCTGGTCATGCGAGTTTCTGCCGGATCGAGAGTTTCAGGGTGTCGAGGAGCACGGCGGCCAGCACCAGGAGGCCATGGATCACCTGGGTGGAGGTGGCAGGCAGGCCCATCAGGTTGATGGCGGTGTTGATGGCCGAAAGCAGCAGCACGCCGGCATAGACGCCGGGCAGGGCGCCGACGCCGCCCTTCAAACTGACGCCGCCGATCACCACCGCGGCGAAGGCGTTGAACAAGAGGCCCATGCCGAGATTTGCCGTGGCGCCCGAGGTGCGGATGGCGAGCAGCCAGCCGGCCAGCGCGGCGATGGCGCCGGCGAGCACGAACGAGGTGATGAGGATACGGTCGACCTTGATGCCGGCGCGGAAGGCGGCGTTCTGGTTGCCGCCGATGATGATCAGGTGCCGGCCGAACCGGCTCTTGGCCATAATAAGCGAGAACACCACGAAGCAGAGGATGGCGATCCAGGCGGTGAGCGGCAGGCCGAGCAGGCGCTGCACGCCGAACCAGCGGATGGCGGGCGCCAGGTCCTGGGCCGAGCGGCCGCCGGATAGCGCCAGCACCACGCCGCGCACCCAGATGTAGGAGGCGAGGGTGACGATGAAGGCGTTCATCTTCAGCTTGACGATCAACAGCCCATTGAAGGCGCCGATGGCGCAACCAACCGCCAGCGCGATGATGAGCGAGACCGGGACGCCGAGCCAGTCGGGGGTGAGTTGTACGCCCATGCCGATGCCGGCCGAGCAGAAGACGATACCGACCGCCATGGCGGCGAGCGCCGCGACGGATTCGACCGAGAGGTCCATATGGCCGGCGATGATCACCAGCGCCAGGCCGATCGACATGACGCCGAGCACCGAGGAGGCCTCGATGATGTTGGCGAAGATGCCGGGCTGGAAGTAGTTCGGGATGAAGGCGGAGAACACCAGCAGCACGAACAGCAGCATGAACCAGACGAGGTTATCGAGGATGAACTCGAGGGTGCGGCGGGTGTTGGGGTTCATTGAATGGATCGCTCGGTTACGAACTGAAGTTGCAGTCGGGTCACCCTCCCCTGGACGGGGGGGTAGCGGAGCTTGGCCGCTCTTGCGGGCTAGCGCAGCTTGGGTGGGGTGCGAGGCTGGCGCGGTCTCGGCTTGAGGCACCCCCCACCCTAGTTCCGCTAGGTCGCTTCGCTCCCAGCTTCACTACCCTCCCCGCGAGGGGGAGGGTGCCCGACTGCGGCTTCTTCAGACCTATTCCACCGACTTAACCGTATCCGTCGGGGGCTTCATGTTGCCCCAGAAGGCGGGATTGTCGATGTTTTCCATGGTGATGGCGGCGCCGGGGATCTTGATGTTGGGGCCCCAGGCTTCGATCGTCACGGTGGAGGGGAGGCCCAGCACGTCATACGAGCCGGCCTTGATCTCCTGCTTGTTGACGATCTTGTCCATGAACATGGCGACGGCGGCGGCCTGAGCGTAGAGCGGCTGCTCGACTTCGGCCTGCATCCAGCCCTTGCGGATCAGGTCGAGGCCGACCGGCGCGCCGTTCGACGAGAGCATCAGCACGTCGCCCGGCTTCTTGCCGGCCGCTTCGAGCGAGGCGGCGGCGGCGACCGACAGGTGGGCGGCGTGGTTGAAGATCAGGTCGATATCGGGGTTGGCCAGCAGCTGGTCGTTGACGATGGTGCCGGCAGCGTCGGCAGCCCAGCCGAGGGCGGGTAGCGAGATGATCTTGACGTCCGGATAGGCCGCCATCTTCTCTTCGAAGCCCTTCTGGATGTCGAGGGTGTAGGGGTCGCCCGGATCGCCGAGCACCTGCAGCACCTTGCCCTTCACCGCGCCGTTCTTCTTGGTCAGCAGCCCTTCCACCACTTCGGCGGCGACGTAGCCGATCTCGACAGTACCGGCGACCGAGGTGAACGAAGAGGGCGTCGAGGTGATCTGGCGGTCGAACTCGACCACCGGGATGCCAGCGGCCATGGCGGCCTCGATCGAGGGCTTCAGCGCATTGAAATCGACGGCGGCGAGGATGATGGCCGCAGGCTTCAGCGCGATAACGTCGTTCATCTGGGATTGCTGCACGTCGGTCTTGTTGTCGGCGTTCAGCGTCTGCATCTCGTAGCCGACCTGCTTCAGGAACATTTCGAGCGCCGAGACCGAGCCGGTCTGGAACTCGTCGAGCAGGGTGGGCACGAGGTAGTAGACCTTGCCCTTGGTCTGGGCGAAGGCCGGCGTCAGCAAGGCCAAGGCCACTGCCAGAACGCCCAGGAGGGATAGAAGTATTCGCTTCATTTTCGTTCGCTCCTCTGTTGCCGGATTGTGCGTGTTTGCCCCTCAGCCAGCCGCTCCGGCAGCGGCCAGGGTTTCCCCGGTGATCATGTTGACCACCGCATCGGGGCTCGTATCCTTGGTTGCGACATCGCCCGCCACGACGCCCTGGCGGATCACCACGATCCGGTCGGCGACCTGGAAGGCCTGCTGCATGATGTGGGTGATGATGACGACGCCGATGCCCTGGTTGGCGACGGCGCGGATCATTTCGAGGCCGCGGCGGGTCTGCTCGACGCCGAGCGCGGCGAAGGGCTCGTCGAGCAGCACGAGCTTCCCGCCCCAATGCACGAACCGGTTCAGCTCGATGGCCTGGCGCTGGCCGCCCGAGAGGTGCTCGACCTTGGTGCGGAGCGACGGGATTTTCGTGCCGGCGCTGGCCAGCGCCTTGGCGACTACCGCTTCCATCGCTTTCTCGTCGAGCACCTGCATGCCGAGCACGCGCCTGGTCAGCTCGCGACCCATGAAGAAGTTGGCGACGACATCGACATTGGTGGCGAGCGACAGGTCCTGGTAGACCGTCTCGATCCCGGCGGCCTTCGCCTCCGAGGGAGATCTGGCAAGAAAGTCGCGGCCGTCGAAGGTCATGCGGCCGGCGCTGGGCTCGAGCCCGCCGGCGATGATCTTCACCAGCGTCGACTTGCCGGCGCCGTTGTCGCCGAGCAGCGCCACGACCTCGCCTTTGCCGATGGTGAAGCTGATGCCCTTCAGCGCTTCGATGGCGCCATAGTTCTTCTTGATGTCGTCGAGGACGAGCAGCGGAGTGAAACTGGTCATGCGGCAAGTCCCTTGAGCTGGGGGTTCCCGGGGGCGAAGAGCTGGCCGAAGCGGGGCGACAGCACGCCGGCCACCGCCAAAGCCGCAGCGCCGCGCAGTACGGTATGCGGGCCGCCATTGGAGACGATCAGCCGGGGTGCCTTGCGGTCGCGGCGGGCGGCGACCGAGTTGGGCAGGTCATCGGCGACACGGGCGAGCTCCACCGCGAGGGTGGCCGGCGCCAGGCCCCCAAGGATGATGGTCTCGGGATCGAACAGGTTCTCGATGGTGACCAGCGCGGCGCGCAACTGCGACCGGATGGCGTCGGCATAGGCGGCTTCGCCGAGGCCGAGGCGCCCGAAGGCTTCGAGCGACACGTAGCGCTCGAGGCAGCCGGCATTGCCGCAGGGGCAGGGCTCGCCGTCAGGTACCACGGGGATGTGGCCGATCTCGCCGGCATTGCCCCAGGCGCCGCGCAAGGCCGCGCCGTCATGCACCATGACGCCGCCGAGGCCGACGCCGAAGAACAGGTAGTAGAAATCGGCGAACTCGGCGCCGCGGCCGTAGAGCCGTTCGCCATGCGCCGCGGCCGCCATGTCGGCCTCGATGAAGGCGGGCATGCCGCTCACTTCGGCGAGCCGTTCGCGCAACCGCACATTGCCCCAGCCGGCCATGGTGGTGGGGCCGACGAAGCTCATCGACTCCACGTCGAACGGGCCGGGCAGCGCCAGGCCGACGCCAAGCATGCGCACGTCGGGCCTCAACGCGCGGAGCTCGGCGAGCATGGCGCCAATCAACGCGAAGGCGCGGTCGGGAGTGGCGTGGGCGACATCGCGATGGGCGGAGCCGATGACATCGCCGGAAAGGTTGATCAGCGCTGCATCGAGGCCCAACGGAGTGAGGTGGATGCCGATGGCATAGCCGCCGTCGGGATTGAGCCGGAGCGTCGTCGGCGGCAGGCCGCGACCGCGTGGCTCCTCGCGGTTGGAGAGGATGTAGCCCTGTTCCTCGAGCTCACGGATGATGGTGGAGACGGTCTGCACGGTGAGGCCGACCTCCGCCGCGATGCGGCCGCGCGTCGTCGGGCCAGTCGCGCGGATGGCCTCAAGGACGATGCGCCGGTTGTACGGCCGTCCGAATTCCTGGTTCGTCCCCCTCAGGCCCAAGGCGTCCCTCCTAGGCTGGAGGGGAGACTGTGACGGCGGATTTATTAAGTCAAATGGAATTCAGAAATCGCCGCTGAAATGATGGGCAGGGATGCAAAAGCGGCGCTTGCTTGTGCAGCTCGAACGTGCCGATAACACCTGATGCCGGTGCAGGACCTCGCCATTCTGGTGATCGACGAGAACCGCATCCGCGCCTCGATCATCGAGGACGGGTTGCGCGAGGCCGGGCATTTCCGGGTCACGGTGGTCAATGAGATCAACGAGGTGGCGCGGGTCATCGAGCGTGACATGCCCGACGTGGTGGTGATCGACCTCGAGAACCCCAATCGCGACCGGCTGGAGCATTTCTTCACGCTGAGCCGGGCCTTGCGCAAGCCGATCGCCATGTTCGTCGACCGCTCGGACGCCTCGGCCATCGAGGCGGCGGTGGAGGCCGGGGTCTCGGCCTATGTCGTGGATGGGCTGAAGAAGGAACGGGTGAAGCCGATCCTCGACATGGCGGTGAGCCGCTTCAACGCCTTCGCGCGGCTGACGCGCGAGCTGGAGCAGGCTCGCAGCGAACTCGAGGATCGCAAGGTCATCGACCAGGCCAAGGCGATCCTCAACCGAACGCGCGGGCTGAGCGAAGCGGACGCCCACAAACTGCTGCGCAAGACCGCGATGAACCAGAACCGCCGCATCGTCGATATTGCCCAGAGCCTTGTTACGGCCGACAGCCTGCTCGGCCCAGAGGAATAATCATGTCGCTCATTGCTCTCTCCGCCGGTTTCCTGCCCCTGCTCGACAGCGTGTTGCTGGTGTTGGCGCGCGAGAAGGGGTTTGCGGCGGCCGAGGGGCTGGACCTGCATCTGGTGAAGGAGAGTTCATGGGCCAATATCCGCGACCGGGCGGCATTGGGACATTTCGATTTCGCCCAGATGCTGGCGCCCATGCCGATCGCCGCGACGCTTGGGCTGAACCCGCTGTCGGTGCCGATGATCACCCCGATGGTGCTGGGGCTCGGCAATAACGGGGTGACGGTAAGCGCCGGGCTGTGGGCGCGAATGGCCGAGGCCGGGGCGCCGGCGACACTGGCCGCCGGGCCAGTCGGCGCGGCGCTGGCCAAAGTGGTGCGAGCATCGGAACGAAGATTGCGTTTCGGTGTGGTGCATCAGACCTCGTCGCACAATTACGAGCTGCGCTACTGGCTGATGGCCAGCGGCATCGTGCCCGACCGCGATATCGAGATCGTGGTGCTGCCGCCGCCGCTGCTGCCCGAGGCGCTGGGGTCGGGTGGCATCGACGGCTATTGCGTCGGCGAGCCGTGGAACACGGTGGGCGTGAAGACTGTCGGCGCGCATCTCGCCACGGTGAAGGCGGCGATCTGGCGCTCGAGTCCCGACAAGGTGATCGGCATGCGGGCGCATTGGGCCGAGGCCAATAGCGAGATCGTCGCCGGCCTGATCCGGGCGGTGCACCAGGCGGCCATGTGGTGCGGCGAGCCGGCCAACCATCAGGAGATCGCCGGGATCATGGCGGCGCCGCACTATCTGGGGGTGCCGGCCGAGCTGATCCTGCCGGCGCTCGACGGGCAGTTCGACATCGGTGGCGGGGTGAGGGCCAGCGTGCCGGACCATTTCGTGCCCTATGCCGGAGCAGCCAACTTCCCGTGGACCAGCCATGCCGCATGGTTCTACAGCCAGATGGTGCGCTGGGGCGAGCTCGAGCACAGCGTGGCGCGGGCGCGAGCGGCGGCGCTGACCTTCCGGCCGGAGGTGTACCGCTCGGCGCTGGCGCCACTCGGCGTGCCGATGCCCGTGGCGGACAGCAAGGTCGAGGGGTTGTTGGCCGCGCCGGCCGAAGTGGCGGCGACAGCGGGCACGCTGGTTATCGGACCCGACGGGTTCTTCGACGGGGTGCCGTTCGATCCGGCCGAGATCGAGGCGTATATCGAGATGCAGCGCGGGTAAGGGCGACTCTCACAGGGGCCGGTGCGGTCAGCCCGCGCCCGACCTCAGTGCTTATTCTATAATCAATTGACTGTTGTGCCGAATTTTTGTGCACGCATTGACATGACTGAACGCAAATTAGTCAGTTCTGCTGACTGATGGTTTTCGACGGTCTCCGCATAACCATCTGACTCACCTGAAGTTTCCGTCGCGGCGCCAGTTTGGCACGGCGCGTGCATTACTCTCTCCGACACGCGAATTCGCGATCATCCGGCGTCCAACGGTGGGCGCCCCATCACAGGCAAAGCCGCCAACAGGAATGTCGACTGGTCTTCGGGCCAGCGCACAGGACCTGTTGGCGGCTTTTCTGTTTGGGGCCGAGGGGCACTTCGGGGCGCCGGCTTGATCGCATCACCTGGAGAGACTTGATGACCAAGCCGACCACCACCTCCCTCCTCAGCCGCCGGGCGTTCCTCGCCGGCACCACTGCCACCGCCGCAGCCCTGGTCGCGGCCAAGGCCCTGTTCCCCTCGGGCGCTTTCGCGCAAGGGGCGGGGCCGGAAGTTACCGGCGCCAAGCTGGGCTTCATCGCACTGACCGACTCCTCGGCGCTGATCATCGCCAAGGAGAAGGGGCTGTTCGCCAAGCATGGCGTGCCAGATGTCGAGGTGCTGAAGCAGGCCAGCTGGGGCGCGACGCGCGACAACCTGGTGCTGGGCGGCGCCGCCAACGGCATCGACGGGGCGCATATCCTGACGCCGATGCCCTACCTGATTTCGACCGGCAAGGTGACGCAGAACAACGTGCCGCTGCCGATGTCGATCGTGGCGCGGCTCAATCTCGACAGCCAGGCGATCTCGGTGGCCCAGGCCTACAAGGATGTCGGCGTCGGCCTCGACAGCTCGCCGCTCAAGGACGTGTTCGCCAAACGCAAAGCCGAGGGCAAGGAGGTCACCGTGGCGATGACCTTCCCCGGTGGGACGCACGACCTGTGGATCCGCTACTGGCTCGCCGCCGGCGGCATCAACCCCAACACCGAGGTTTCCACCATCACCGTGCCGCCGCCGCAGATGGTGGCCAACATGAAGGTCGGGAACATGGATGCCTTCTGCGTCGGTGAGCCGTGGAACGAGCAACTGGTCAACCAGGGGATCGGCTTCACCGCCGCAACCACCGGCGAGTTGTGGAAGGGGCACCCGGAAAAGGCGCTGGGGTTGCGCAACGACTTCATCGAGAAAAACCCGATCGCCACCCGCGCCATCCTGATGGCGGTGATGGAGGCGGCGCAGTGGGCCGACGACATGGCCAACAAGGAGGAGCTGAGCCAGATCCTCGGCAAGCGCGGCTGGTTCAACGTGCCGCCGGCCGATGTGCTGGGGCGGCTCAAAGGCGACATCAACTACGGCAACGGCCGGGTGATGACCGCCACCGGGCTCGAGATGAAGTTCTGGAAGGACCATGCCTCCTACCCGTTCAAGAGCCACGATGCGTGGTTCCTCACCGAGGACATCCGCTGGGGGTACCTGCCGGCCGAAACCGACGTGAAGGCGTTGGTCGACCAGGTCAATCGCGAGGATCTGTGGCGCGATGCGGCAAAAACTCTGGGCGTGGCGGCGGCCGACATCCCGGCGTCGAGCTCGCGCGGGCCGGAGACCTTCTTCGACGGCAAGGTGTTCGATCCCGAAAACCCGTCCGCTTACCTCGAGAGCCTCGCGATCACTGCGCTGGGCTGATCGGGTCGACGTCCCCTGACTGGCGCCGGGCCCAGCCCCGGCTCGGCGCCGCTTTTTTCCCCCTCATTGAGTACGGACCCCGCGAGCATGAGTGCAGAGGCCCAGTTCGAAACCGTCGTGCAAGCCAAGAAGGCGAAGGTGTTCGCCTTTCCGGCGCAATCCAGCACCCGCAGGGTCGACCTTCGAAAGGTCGCTGCCAACGTGGCGCGCTCCGTCGTGCCGCCGCTGATCGTCGTGCTGCTGGTGCTGCTGGTCTGGCAGATCGCCTGCGCCACCCCCGGCGCCTCGCTGCCGCCGCCATCGCTGGTGTGGGAGCAGGCCGGCGAGCTGATCTGGAACCCGTTCTTCGACTACGGCAATGGCGATATCGGCCTCGCCTGGCGGGTGCTGGCCTCGCTGCAGCGGGTGGCCATCGGCTTCGGCTTCGCCGCCCTGGTGGGCGTCGCGGTCGGCGCGTTCATCGGACAATCGGTCTGGGCGATGCGCGGGCTCGATCCGATCTTCCAGATCCTTCGCACCGTGCCGCCGCTGGCCTGGCTGCCGCTGTCGCTGGCGGCGTTCCGCGACAGCCACCCCTCGGCGATCTTCGTCATCTTCATCACCGCCGTGTGGCCGGTGATCATCAACACGGCAGTGGGCGTCCGCAATATCCCGAACGACTATCGCAACGTCGCGGCGATCCTCCGGCTCAACCCGATCGAGTTCTTCTTCAAGGTGATGGTGCCGGCCGCGGCGCCGTACATCTTCACCGGCCTCAGGATCGGTATCGGGCTCAGCTGGCTCGCCATCGTCGCGGCGGAAATGCTCACCGGCGGCGTCGGCATCGGCTTCTTCATCTGGGATGCGTGGAACTCGTCACGCCTGCCCGACATCATCGTGGCGCTGGTCTATATCGGCGTGGTCGGCTTCATGCTCGACCGCCTGGTTGCCGGCTTCGGCGCCTTCATCACCCGCGGCACGGCCGCGAACTGAGGAGGCAGGAATGGCTGGCTATCTCAAGATCGATCACGTCGACAAAAGCTTCGAGCGGAACGGGGTCACCTCGGAGGTGCTCAAGGATATCTCGCTGGAGATCGAGCAGGGCGAGGTGATCTCGATCATCGGCCACTCGGGTTGCGGCAAGTCGACCTTGCTCAACCTGATCGCCGGACTGACCGAGGTCACTTCGGGCGCCATCTTCCTCGAGGACAAGACCGTATCGGAGCCCGGACCGGAGCGAGCGGTGGTGTTCCAGAACCATTCGCTGCTGCCCTGGCTGACGGTCTACGAGAACGTCAACCTGGCGGTCGGCAAGGTGTTCGGGGCGAAGAAGTCGAAGGCCGAGCGGCATGAGTGGATCATGCACAATCTCGACCTGGTGCAGATGGGGCATGCCCGCGACAAGCGGCCGGCGGAAATCTCGGGCGGCATGAAGCAGCGCGTCGGCATCGCCCGGGCGCTGGCGATGGAGCCGAAAATCCTGCTGCTCGACGAACCGTTCGGGGCGCTCGACGCGCTGACCCGGGCGCACCTGCAGGATGCGGTGATGGAGATCCACGGTCGGCTGAACAACACCATGATCATGATCACCCACGACGTGGATGAGGCGGTGCTGCTTTCCGACCGGATCGTGATGATGACCAATGGCCCGGCGGCGCGGATCGGCGAAGTGCTGGAGGTGCCGCTCGGCCGGCCGCGCCAGCGGCTCGAGCTCGCCGGTGACCGCACTTACCTCAAGTGCCGCGAGGCGGTGCTGAAATTCCTCTACGAGCGGCACCGCTTTGTGGAGGCGGCATGATGGGGGTCGCCGTGAAGCAGTCGCATACCAAAAGCCACCGGCCCCTCAGTGGTCCTCCACCGCGCAGCGGGGGAGGGGGACCAGCGAAGCTGGTGGAGGGGGCGACCACAAACACCGGCGTCTCTTGCCGCCCCCTCCACCGCCTTCGGCGGTCCCCCTCCCCCGTTTCACGGTGGAGGAGCAACGAGAGGCCGGTGGTTCAACTGGAGACGGTTCAGTGAAAGAAAAACTCGTCATCATCGGCAACGGCATGGCGCCCGGGCGGGCGCTGGAGAAGCTGTTCGAGACCGATCCCGACCGCTACGAGGTGGTGATCTTCAACGCCGAGCCGCGGGTCAATTACGACCGCATCATGCTCAGCCCCGTGCTGTCGGGCGAGAAGAGCTTTGACGACATCGTCATCCATGGCGACGCCTGGTACATCAAGCACGGCATCACCCTCTACAAGGGGTGCAAGGTCGAGAGCATCGACCGGGTGAACAAGACCGTGACCTCGGTCAACGGTATCACCGAGAGCTACGACAAGCTGGTGATCGCCACCGGTTCAGTGCCGTTCATCATCCCGGTGCCGGGCGCGAACCTCGCCGGCGTCGTCACCTATCGCGATCTCGATGACGTCAACACCATGATGCTGGCGGCCAAGTCCAGGGGCAGGGCGGTGGTGATCGGCGGCGGACTGCTCGGGCTCGAGGCGGCGGCCGGGCTCAACGAGCAGGGCATGGACGTCACCGTAGTGCACGTGATGCCGACGCTGATGGAGCGCCAGCTCGATCCGGCGGCCGGTTACCTGCTTGGGGAATCGATGAAGGCGCGTGGCATCAAGGTGATGACCTCGGCCAACACCAGGCAGATCCTCGGCGACAAGCGGGTCACCGGCATCGAGTTCGCCGACGGTTCGGTGATCCCGGCGGACCTGGTGGTGATGGCGGTCGGTATCCGGCCGAACGTGGCGCTCGCCAAGAGCGCCGAACTCGCCGCCAATCGCGGCATCGTGGTCGATGCGCAGATGCGTACTTCCGACCCCTCGATCTATGCGCTCGGCGAATGCGTCGAGGTGAACGGGGCGACCTTCGGGCTCGTGGCGCCGCTCTACGATATGGCCAACGTCCTCGCCGCACAGCTCTGCGGCGACGACAAGGCGACCTTCACGCCGGTCGCCACCGCGACCCGGCTCAAGGTCACCGGCGTCAACCTTTACTCGGCCGGCGATTTCGCCGAAGGCGAGGATCGCGAGGAGATCGTGCTGCGCGACGCCTCGGCCGGCGTCTACAAGCGGCTGATCCTCAAGGACGACAGGATCATCGGCACGGTGCTCTACGGCGATACCGGCGATGGGCCGTGGTTCTACGATATGCTGAAGCGCAACGTCGATACGCGCGAGATGCGCGACACGCTGATCTTCGGCCAGAACTACCAGGGTGGTGCCCCGCTGGACCCTACGGCGGCCGTTGCAGCCTTGCCGGATGAGGCAGAGATCTGCGGCTGCAACGGCGTATGTAAGTCGAAGATCACCGGGACGATCACCAGCAAGGGCCTGACCTCGCTCGACGATGTCCGCGCCCATACCAAAGCCTCGGCGAGCTGTGGCTCGTGCACGGGGCTCGTCGAAAAGCTGCTGCTGCTGACGCTTGGCGACAGTTACAACCCATCGGCCGTGCAGCCGATGTGCAAATGTACCGATCTCGGCCATGACGAAGTGCGCAGGCTCATTGTTGCCAAGGAGTTGCGCTCGATCCCTCAACTTATGCAGGAGCTTGAGTGGAAGACTTCATGCGGCTGCGCCAAGTGCCGGCCGGCATTGAACTATTACATGGTGGCGAGCTGGCCGGGCGAATACGAGGACGACCAGCAATCCCGCTTCATCAACGAACGCGTGCACGCCAATATCCAGAAGGACGGGACCTATTCGGTGGTGCCGCGGATGTGGGGCGGCATGACCACTTCGGGTGAACTGCGCGCCATCGCCGATGTGGTCGACAAGTTCCGTATCCCGGCGGTGAAAGTCACCGGTGGGCAGCGCATCGACATGCTGGGGGTGAAGAAGGAGGACCTGCCGGCCGTATGGGCCGACCTTAACGCCGCCGGCATGGTATCGGGCGCTGCCTATGCCAAGGGCCTGAGGACGGTGAAGACCTGTGTCGGCTCGGACTGGTGCCGGTTCGGCACGCAGGATTCGACCGGGCTGGGCATCAAGCTCGAAAAGTTCATGTGGGGAGCCTGGACCCCGGCCAAGGTGAAGATGGCCGTCTCCGGCTGCCCACGCAACTGCGCCGAAGCCACCTGCAAGGATGTCGGCGTGATCTGCGTCGACAGTGGCTACGACATTGTCTTTGCCGGGGCCGCCGGGCTCGACATCAAGGGCACCGAAGCGCTCTGCCATGCCGACAGCGAGGACGAGGCGATCGAGATCATCGCCGCGCTGACCCAGCTCTATCGCGAGCAGGGGCGCTATCTCGAGCGCATGTACAAGTGGCTGAAGCGGGTGGGGATGGAGTCGATCCAGGCCGCCATCGTCACCGACCGCGAGAAGCGCCGCTTCTACTACGACCGTTTCGTGTTCAGCCAGCAGTTCGCCCAGGTCGATCCGTGGGAAGAACGGGTCAACGGCAAGGATGCGCACGAGTTCGCCGCGCTGGCGGAATTCGGCGTGCCGCAGGCAGCGGAGTGATGGATATGAACGACTGGATCGAGATCGGGCGGATCGAGCAGATCCCGCTGCGCGGCGCGCGCTGCGTGAACACGCCGGCGGGCAAGATCGCGGTGTTCCGCACTGCCGAGAACCATGTCTACGCCATCGAGAACCGCTGCCCGCACAAGGGTGGGCCGCTCAGCGAGGGGATCGTGCACGGCGGGTCGGTGACCTGTCCGCTGCACAACTGGGTGTTCGACCTTGCCACCGGCGAAGCGCAGGGCGCCGACGAAGGGCAGGTCAGGACTTTTGCGGTGAACGTGGTCGACGGCCGCATCTTCATGGCGGCCGAGGTCATGCTGATGGCGGCGGAGTAGGGGGTATCGTGGCTCCGCGACCCCTCGAGCGCAGTTCGGTGCGTGTTGCCCACCCCCACCCAGCTTCGCTACGGCTTCGCCTAGCTGCGCTACCCTCCCCACAAGGGGGAGGGAGGGAGAAGAACCGAAGCCATCAGTCGGGTCTCCCTCCCCTTGATGGGGAGGGCAGCGCAGCTTGCCCGCGTAGCGGGCTTAGCGCAGCTGGGTGGGGTGGAGCCCCGCGCTCTGCGAGCCGAACGGGTAGGGGTTCCAGCCACGATGCCTGATACCATCCGCACCACCTGCCCCTATTGCGGGGTCGGCTGTGGGGTGCTGGCGACACCGCAGCCGGACGGCTCCGTGACGATATCAGGCGACCCCGAGCATCCGGCCAATTTCGGGCGGCTCTGCTCGAAGGGATCGGCGCTGGGCGAAACGCTGTCGCTGGACGGGCGACTGCTCCACCCCGAGATCGATGGCGAGCGCGCCAGCTGGGACCAGGCGCTCGACCTTGTAGCCAATACCTTTGCAGAGACCATCGCCGAGCATGGGCCGGACTCGGTCGCCATCTACGGCTCGGGGCAGTTGCTCACCGAGGATTACTACGTCGCCAACAAGCTGATGAAGGGGTTCATCGGCTCGGGCAATATCGACACCAACTCGCGGCTCTGCATGGCCTCGTCGGTGGCTGGGCACAAGCGGGCCTTCGGCTCGGACACGGTGCCCGGGAACTACGAGGATCTGGAGCTCGCCGACCTGATCATCCTCGTCGGCTCCAACCTCAGCTGGTGCCACCCGGTGCTGTACCAGCGCATCGTCAAGGCCAAGACCGAGCGGCCGGGGATGCGGATTGTGCTGATCGACCCCAGGCGGACCACTACCGCAAACCAGGCGGACCTGCACCTCGCCATCAAGCCGGATGGCGATACGGCCTTGTTCGTGGGGCTGCTCAAGTCTCTCGCCGAGCGGAACGCCGTCGATGCCGAGTTCATCGCCGAGAGCACCAATGGGTTCGGTGCGGCGCTCGACGTGGCACGCGGCTGGAGCCTCGAGCGGGTGGCGGACGCCACCGGGCTCAGCCAGCGCGACATCGCGGCGTTCTACGACTGGTTCGCCGAGACGACGCGGGCAGTGACGGTCTACTCGCAGGGGGTCAACCAGTCGGCGACCGGCACTGACAAGGTCAACGCCATCGTCAACGTGCACCTCGCCACCGGCAGGATCGGCCTGCCGGGGATGGGACCGTTCTCGGTCACCGGGCAACCCAACGCCATGGGTGGACGCGAAGTCGGCGGGCTCGCCAATATGCTGGCCGCGCACATGGATTTCGAACCCCGGAACATCGACCGGGTGAAGCGCTTCTGGCGCTCCGAGCGGGTCGCAGAGAAGCCCGGCCTGAAGGCGGTGGAGCTGTTCGAGGCGATCGCTCAGGGCAAGGTGAAGGCGCTGTGGATCATGGCGACCAATCCGGTGGATTCGATGCCCGAGGCCGACAAGGTGCGGGCGGCGATCCGGGCCTGTCCATTCGTCGTGGTGTCGGACATGAACGCGGGAACCGATACGGCGGTGGAGGCCGATGTGCGGCTGCCGGCGGCGGGTTGGGGCGAAAAGGACGGTACGGTCACCAATTCCGAGCGCCGGATCTCGCGGCAGCGCCCGTTTCTCCCGGCGCCCGGGGAAGCGAGGCCCGACTGGTGGATTGTCGCGCAGGTGGCGCGCCGCATGGGATACGCCGAAGCCTTCGCCTACGAGCGGCCGGGCGAAATCTTTGCAGAGCATACAGCGCTTTCCGGGTTCGAGAATGACGGCAGCCGCGATTTCGACCTCTCGGGGCTGATGCACGCCGATTATGACGGGCTGCAACCGGTGCAGTGGCCGGTGCGGGCGGTTCGCGGCACGGCGCGGATGTTTGCCGATGGGCGGTTCTTCACCCCCGACATGCGGGCGCGCTTCGTCGCGGTGCTGCCACCGCCGCCGCTGGTGCCGCCGCCGGGTATGCTGGTGCTCAATACCGGGCGGGTGCGCGACCACTGGCACACCATGACGCGGACCGGCAAGGCGGCACGGCTCTCGGCGCATATGGCCGAACCCTTCGCCGAGCTCCACCCCGACGACGCGGCTGAAAAGAGCATCCGGCACGCCAGCCTCGTCCGGCTCGAGAACCAGCATGGAAGCGTCTTGGTGCGGGCGCTGGTGACCGAGCGGCAGCAAAAGGGCTCGGTGTTTGTGCCGATGCACTGGACCGACCGGTTCTCGGCGCAAGGCCGGATCGACGTGCTGGTGAGCGGCCAGACCGATCCGCAATCGGGGCAGCCGGCGCTCAAATCGGCGATGGTGGTGGCAGGCCCGGCTTTGGCCCGGCGCTACGGCTTTGCGGTCAGCCGGGTGCGGCCGCAGCTTGTCGGCACTGATTACTGGGCCATCGCCGAGACGGCGGGCGGCTGGCGGGCGGAGCTGGCGTTCATCAGCGAACCCGAGGATTGGGTCGGCTGGGCGCGTGTCGCGTTCGGGGTGGGGGAGAGCGTCGAACTGCTGAGCATTGCCGACAAGGCAAGTGGTCGGCAGAGCCTTGCGCTATTCGAGGCGGGCCGGTTGAGTTTCGCGCTCTACCTGTCGCCCGACCCGGTGCTGGTATCGCGGCAATGGGCGGTGTCGCTGCTGACCGAGACAATCGAGCCGGCCCGGCGGGCGGACATCCTTGCCGGACGGCCCGGCGCCGACCGGCCGGACCCAGGCCCGATCGTCTGCGCCTGCTTCGGGGTCGGCGCCAACCAGATCGCCGAAGCGGCGCGCAGCGGCTGCCACACCGTCGATGCGATCGGGGCGGCGCTGAAAGCAGGGACGAATTGTGGTTCGTGTCGCGCGGAGATTCGCGGGATCATCGAGGTGAACCGGCCGGAGGCGGCGGAGTAGGAGGCTGTTGGCAGCAGTCGGGACTCCCTCTCCCGCTTGCGGGGGAGGGGGGACCAGCCGAAAGGCTGGTGGGAGGGGGGGCCGCAAACACCGAGCCTGACCCCAGCCGCCCACGATCAGTGCGTGCAGCACCCCCCTCCCACCACGCTTTCGCGTGGTCCCCCCCTCCCCCGCAAGCGGGAGAGGGTGCGCCGACTGCCAGTTTCGCGCAGCATCTTACCCCCGTCATTCATTTGTCGTTCAGCCCCATTCATCATAGGGTGGCGGAGTTATTCGATACGATAGGGGTTTGGGAATGCAGCGGCTTTTTCGGTCGATCTGGTGGCTTGTCGTGGCCGGAACCCTTGCCCTCAGTCCTGCGCATGCGGCCGACCGCAACATCACGTTGCTGCCCGGCACCGACCTTCCCGGCTTCGACTATTCGGTGCTGAAGGACGTCGATGTCGACGCCTGTTCGGCGGCCTGTACCGACGACAAGATCTGCCGCGCCTTCACCTATAACGAGAAGGCCAAGTGGTGCTTCCTCAAGGGTGATGTCGGCCCTGAGACGGCGTTCAAGGGCGCCACGTCCGGCCGCGTCGATTTCACCCCGCCGCTGGCCGAGACGGTCGAGGCCCGGCTGAGCGAATTGCCGTTCCCGGCGCAGGACCTGGTCGATTCCGCCCGCTATATGGCGACCAGCCTGCCGCAGACCGATCCGCCGCCGCCCGATGTCAGCTATGAAGACCTGGTGGCCGCCGGCGATGAAGCCTCGGCGCAGTCGAACCCCTCGGCGGCGATGGTCTCCTATCGCCAGGCGCTGGCGATCAACCGGAACGACCCCTCGGTATGGCTGAAGCTCGCCGCCGAGGGCGAGGCGCGCATGGTGATCGAGGCGGCCGCCGGCAACGGCGTCTATGACCTCGCGGTCAACTCGTCCTATGCGGCGATGAATGCACTGATGCTGTCCGAAACTGTGGCCGAGCGCGCCGACGCGCTGGGAGCACTGGCGCTTGCGCTGTCGCGCCGCGAGATGTGGCGCGAAACCATCGCCACCTATCGCGCCAGCCTCGCACTGGTCGACAACGCGACGCGCGAAGCGGCGCTGGAACAGACGGTGGCCGAGCACGGCTTCCGCGTCACCTCCAACCAGGTCGATGCCGAAGCCGCCAACCCGCGCATCTGCGCGGTATTCTCGGATTCGCTGCCCTCCGGCGATACCGACCTTTCGAGCTATGTGGTGGTCGACAACGCGCCGACCGTGGCGGTGGAGACCGAGCAGAGCCAGATCTGCATCACCGGCGTCGAGCATGGCCGGCGCTATCACATCAAGCTGCGTTCGGGCCTGCCCTCGGCCAATGGCGAAGAGCTGCGCTCCGATGTCGAGCTCGACCTCTATGTGCCCGATCGCGCGCCGTTCGTCGGCTTTGCCAACAATGCCTATGTGATGCCCGCCGGGCTCGGCGGCGGCCTGCCGATTACCTCGGTGAACGCCAAGACCGCCGACGTGGTGATCTACCGGATCGGCGATCGCTCGATTGCCACCGCGGTGCGCAACGGGGTGTTCCAGCGCACGCTCGACGGCTATTCGGCCGAAGACGTCGCCAATTCGACCGGCGAGAAGACCTGGGAAGGCCAGGTCGACCTGGCGCAGGGCGCCCCCAACGCCATGACGGTGACCGCCATTCCGGTCGCTGAAATCGTCAAGGAACTGCAGCCGGGCGCCTATGTGGTGACCGCCAAGGTCAATGGCGTGCAGCAGGAGTACTGGAAAGAAGTCGCAACGCAGTGGTTCATCGTCACTGATCTCGGGCTGACCACGGTCACCGGCGACGATGGCGTGCATGCGTTCGTGCGCTCGCTCACCAGTGCGCAGCCGGTGGCCAATGCCAAAGTGCGGCTCGTCGCGGTCAACAACGAGATCCTCGGCGAAGCGGTGACCGATGCCGATGGCCGGGCCGATTTCGCGCCGGGCCTGTCGCGCGGCGAGGGCGGCCGGGCGCCGCAACTGATCACCACCGAGACCGATGGCGGGGACTATGCGTTCCTCGACGTTTCGAAGGCGGCGTTCGATCTCACCGATCGCGGTGTCGAGGGCCGGCCGTCGCCGGGTCCGCTCGACCTGTTCGCCACCACCGAGCGCGGCGTCTATCGTCCGGGCGAGACGGTGTTCCTCACCGCCATCCTGCGTGACGTCAAAGCCAAGGCAGTGACCGACCTGCCGCTGACGCTGGAAGTGCAGCGTCCGGACGGGGTGATCTCGAGCACGGAACTGCTGAGCGATGCCGGTGCCGGCGGCTATTTCAGCGCCATCACGCTCGACCCTGAAGCGATGCGCGGCTCGTGGACCATGCGGCTCTATGCCGACCCCAAGGCCGAGGCGCTGACCAATGTCGGGTTCCTGGTCGAGGATTTCGAGCCGGAACGGCTGGCTTTTGAAATCAGCGCGGCAGACGAGCCGATCAGGACCGGCGAAATGACGCCGGTCGAAGTGACCGCCAAGTATCTCTATGGCGCTACCGCGCCCGACCTCGCGGTCGAGGCCGACGCGGTGCTGCGTCCGGTGACGTCGCTGCCCGCCTATCCTGGCTATACGTTCGGCCGGCTCGACGACACCTTCGAGACTTCCCGCGAGCCGCTCGGCGTCGTCGGCACCACCGATGAGGCCGGCAACGCGACGGCGGAGCTCAACATCAGCGCGCCGCAAGCGACGACGCGGCCGCTCGAGGCGCAGCTGATCCTGCGCCTTGTCGACAGCAATGGCCGCGCCATCGAGCGCAGCCTCACCCGTCCGGTGCTGGCCGACGGCAACCGCATCGGGCTGAAGCCGCAGTTTGCCGATGCCAGCGGGCTGGCCGAAGGCAGCGAGGCGAAGTTCGACGTGATCGCGGTGGCGCCCGATGGCGCGACGGTCGATGAGGCCGGGCTCGAGTGGTCGCTGTCGCGGGTCGAAACCACCTATCAGTGGTACCGCAACAGCGGCACCTGGAAGTGGGAAGACATCACCACGACGCGCGAAGTGGCCAACGGCACCGTCGATGCGCTCGCCTCCGGCCCGGTGGCCGTCGGCGCGGCCGTCAGCTGGGGCCAGTACCGGCTTGAAGTCACGAGCACCGGTGAAGGCGCCACCTCGTCGAGCTACGAGTTCTATGCCGGCTACTATTATCCGGAAGCGGGCTCGGACACGCCGGACACGCTGTCGGTGGCGCTCGACAAGCCTGCTTACCAGAAGGGCGAGACGGCCAACCTGAAGCTCGATCCGCAATTCGCCGGTACCGCGCTGGTGATGGTGGTCGACGATCGCATCATCGACATGAAGGCGGTCGAAGTGCCGGAAGGCGGCACCACCGTGCCGCTCGAAGTCACCGATGACTGGGGCCCGGGCGCCTATGTGACGGCGATGCTCTATCGTCCGGCCAGCGCGGAAGCCAAGCGCATGCCGGCGCGTGCGCTCGGCCTCGCCTTCGCCGATGTCGAGCCAGGCGACCTGAAGCTCGACCTCAGCATCGAGGCGCCCGAGGTGGCATTGCCGCGCCAGGCCTTCACCACCACGGTGAAGCTTGCCAACGTCAAGCCGGGTGACAAGGCCTATGTCGCGGTTGCGGCAGTGGACCTCGGCATCCTCAACCTCACCAAGTTCCAGGTGCCGGATCCGGATGGCTGGTTCTTCGGCCAGCGCCAGCTCGGCGTCGAGGTGCGCGATCTCTATGGCCAGCTGATCGACCCGATGCAGGGCACACCTGGTGCCTTCCGTACCGGCGGTGACGAGGGCGCCTCGCGCTTCGGCACGCCGCCTGCGACCACGGTGCTGGTGGCGCTCCACTCCGGCATCGTCGAAGTGGGTGCCGACGGCACTGCGACGATCAGCTTCGACATGCCGGATTTCAACGGCACGGTGCGGCTGATGGCGATGGCGTGGAGCGCCGGTGCCGTGGGTCATGGTTCGGCCGACGTGATCGTGCGCGATCCGGTGGTGGTGAACCTGAGCCCGCCGCGCTTCCTGCGGCTCGACGACACGTCGCGGCTGCTGGTCGAAGTCAACAATGTCGGCGGCGAGCCGGGCACCTACAAGGTGGCGCTCGAAACCGGCACCGGGCTCTCGACCGATGCGGCCGAGACTTCGGTCGAGTTGCCGACGGGCGAGCGCACCGCGCTCAACCTCAGCCTCACCGGCACGGAGATCGGCGACCAGACGCTCAAGGTGATCGTCACCGCGCCGAACGGCGATACGCAGACCAAGGAGCTGACGCTCGGGGTCCGTGCCGCCAGTGCACCCGTGACCACCAGCCAGTTGATCCCGCTGGAGGTTGGCGCGACGACCACGCTCGACAATAGCCTGTTTGCCGACATGGTGCCGCATACCGGGGAACTGACGCTCGCGGTCGGGCCGATTGCCCGCCTCGATGTGCCGGGCCTGCTGATGCAGCTCGATCGCTACCCCTATGGCTGTGCCGAGCAGACCTCGAGCCGGGCCCTGCCGCTGCTCTATCTCAACGAAGTCGCCTCGATGATCGGTCTGGGCGATGACGAAGCGATCACCCAGCGGGTCAAGGACGCGATCAAGAACCTGCTCGCCAAGCAGACCTCCAGCGGCGGTTTCGGCCTCTGGGGACCCTATGACGGCACCGACCTGTGGCTCGACGCCTACGTCACCGAGTTCCTGCTCCGCGCCAAGGCGGAAGGCTACGACGTGCCGGAGCTGGCGATGACCCGGGCGCTCGACAACCTCGGCAACCAGGTGTCCTACGCCACCGACTTCACCGTCGGCGGAGAGGACGTGGCCTTCGCGCTCTACGACCTGGCGCGCGCCGGCCGGGCCGCCATCGGCGACCTGCGCTACTATCTCGAGGCGCGCCTCAGCGCCTTCGGTTCGCCGCTCGCCAAGGCCCAGCTCGGCGCCGCGCTCGCCCTCTATGGCGACCGGACCCGTGCGGCAGAGGCCTTCCAGGCGGCGGTCGAGGACCTCAAGGCGCGTGAAGATCGGGCGAAGTATCGCAACGACTATGGCAGCCAGCTGCGCGACACGGCCGGGGTGCTTGCCCTCGCCGCCGAGTTCACGCCGTCGGGTGTCGATATCGGGGCGCTGACGACCAAGCTCGCGACGCTGCGCGACCAGGAGCGCTGGACCTCCACCCAGGAGGATGCGTGGACCCTGGTGGCCGCCTCGGCGCTGGCTCGTGAGGCAAGTGATGGTTCGGTGACGATCAATGGCGATCCGCTCACCGGCACCGTCTATCGCCGCTACGACCAGGAGGCGTTCGACAATGAGACCGTCGAGATCGTCAACAACGGCAACCGGCCGACCGAGATGAAGGTGACCGTCACCGCCATCCCGGCGACCCCGCCGGCGGCGAGCTCGAATGGGTTCACCATCCAGCGCGACTACTACCTGCCCAATGGCGAGCCGGCTGATCTCAGCAATGTCCGCCAGAACGACCGGTTCGTGGTGGTGTTGACGACGCAGCCGACCCAGCTCGGTTCGGGCCAGTATGTGGTGGCCGATCCGCTGCCGGCCGGGTTCGAGATCGAGAACCCCGACCTGCTGCAGGGCTCGGGCGTTGCCGACCTCAGCTGGCTCACCGTCGATACGCCGGCGCATGTTGAATCGCGGACCGACCAGTTCGTCGCCGCATTCAAGTTCACCTCCGCGGCCTCGAGCGTCACCACTGCCTACATGGTGCGTGCCGTCTCGCCGGGCAGCTTCGTGATGCCGGGCGCCACGGTCGAGGACATGTACCGGCCGGAACTGCGCGCCAATACCGACGCAGGCCAGATTGAGGTCGGCGTCACCGGGCCATGAGCACGGCCGGACACAAACAACAGCCCCGGCGCTTCCGCGCGCCGGGGCTCTTTACTGCCACGCTGATCGTCCTCGCCGGCGTGGCGCTGGTCGGCAGTCAGTATGGGCTCGCCGTGCTGCGCGATATCCGCGCCACCTTGCCGCCCACTCCGGTGGTGTCGGCGGTGCCGGTATCGACCGCGGTGGTCGACAATGCCGGGCTGCTGCTGAGGCCCTTCACCACGGCCAATGGCCGCTGGCGCCTGCCGGTGACCATCGAAGAGGTCGACCGGCGCTTCATCGACATGCTGCTGGCTTATGAGGACCAGCATTTCAACGAGCATCACGGCATCGACTGGCCCTCGATGCTGCGCGCCGCGGTGCAATATGCCGGGGCCGGGCGGATCGTCTCGGGCGGCTCGACCCTCACCATGCAGGTGGCGCGGCTGATCGGTGGAGAGCCGACCCGCAACATTGCCGGCAAGCTCCGCCAGATGGTGCATGCCGACATGCTGGAGCAGACGCTCAGCAAAGACGAGATCCTGACGCTCTACCTGACGCTTGCCCCCTATGGTGGCAATATCGAGGGGATCCGCGCCGCGAGCCTCGCCTATTTCGGCAAGGAGCCCGGTCGGCTGACCACGGCGGAATGCGCGTTGCTGGTGGCGCTGCCGCAATCGCCCGAGGCGCGACGGCCGGATCGCGATATCGAGGTGGCGCGGAGTGCCCGCAACCTGGTGCTCGACCGCATGGTCGGCGCCAAGGTGATCAGCGCCGACGAGGCGGAGGCAGCCAAGCTCGAGCCGATGCCCAGGGTGCGGCGCGATTTCCCGATGTATGCGGCGCACCTCGCCCAGGCGGCGGTGAAGGCGCACCCCAATGCCCGCCGGATCGAGCTCACCATCGATCGGAAGCTGCAGGCCAAGCTCGAGCGGCTCGGCGCCGATCGGGCGGCGCAACTCGGCTCGAAGCTTTCGGTAGCGATCGTCGTCGCCGACCAGCAGACCGGCAATATCCTTGCCTCGGTCGGCTCGGCCGGCCTCTTCAACGCCGAAAGCGACGGCTATGTCGATATGACCGAGGCGGTGCGCTCGCCCGGCTCGACGCTGAAGCCGCTGATCTACGGGCTGGCCTTCGAGTTGGGGCTTGCCCATCCGGAGAGCCTGATCGAGGACCGGCCGACTGCCTTCAACGGTTATGTGCCGGTCAATTTCGATGGCTTCAACCGCGGCACGGTGTCGATCCGGCAAGCGCTGACCGAGTCGCTGAACATTCCCGCCGTGGTGGTGCTCGACGCGGTCGGGCCGGCCCGGCTGGTGGCGCGGATCAAGCGGGCGCATGCCGCGGCGCGGCTGCCCGCCGATACGGCGCCGAGCCTCGCGGTGGGCCTCGGCGGGGTCGGCGTGACGCTGCGCGACCTGGTTTCGATCTATGCGGCCATCGGCCGGGGCGGCACCCCGGTGGTGCTGCGCGACGGGGTGAAGCCGGTGGTGGAGGAGACCGAGACGCCGGCGCCGGTGCTCGATCCGATTGCTGCCTGGTATGTCGGCAATATCCTCGCCGACGTGCCGCCGCCGCTCAACGGCTCGGCCGGCCGCATCGCCTACAAGACCGGCACCTCCTACGGCTATCGCGACGCCTGGGCCATCGGCTTTGACGGCAAGACCGTGATCGGGGTGTGGGTCGGCCGGCCCGACAATTCGCAGATCCCCGGCATTACCGGCATCGGCGCCGCCGCGCCGATCCTGTTCGAGAGCTTTGACCGGCTGGCCGAGAAGACCGTGCCGCTGCGCGACGCCCCGCCGGGAACGATCTTTGCCTCCAACTCGGAGCTGCCACTGCCGTTGCGCCGCTTCCGTCATCCCGACGAGCAGAAGGTGAAACGCGATGCGGCGCCGCAGATCGCCTATCCGGCCGATGGCGTCGATGTCGATCTCGGGCTGGCCTCAGGCAACGAGGCGCCACTGATCGTCAAGGTGCGCAACGGCGTGCCGCCCTTCACCTTTTTCGCCAACGGCGCGCCGTTCGGGCGTTCTGCCTTCGCCCGGCAGAACAGTTGGCATCCGGATGGCCCAGGCTTCGTCACTCTCTCGGTGGTGGATGCCGAGGGCCGCTCGGACACGGTGAAGGTGTTCCTGGACTAGCGCGGAGCTTTCCGCGCGTCCCGCCCGACCGCCGATCCTCTCCCGGTTGATCCGCATTCGCCGCCAATTAGATAAGACTGCCGGCGATCGGCTTCACCAAAACGGAACGGCGCCGCCGGGATACTGCCCGGGCCTCACTTTGCCGCTCGGCCGACCATCCCGCCGAGCGGCATCATTTCCGCCGTTGCGCGTGATCGCAGGCCGAATCCCGACAGCGTCCATGCTCCGTTTCACCTGGCCACCGCCGGCGTGGTCGGCAGATGCCGCAAACTCTGGCTTTACGCCAGCTCCCCTGTCGAACGGGGTTGCGCAGAAACGGCAAAGTGGACGATGAAGTTGTCCACCTGTTGTCTGACCCGGAATAGTTCGATTGCGTACATTGACGTCAGAAAATTGATTGAAGAGCGTCTTGAAGTGATTCAGGGCAATTGTAACCTTGATTAATACTCGTGCCGTAAGGTGGTTATTGTCGGCGTGCTGAGCTGTGAGGCCTCGGTTACGTGCGATAACGGCCAATGGCACCAGGTTTCCGGTGGTCCCCCGTCGCTGACTCGCGAGCTCCCCCAGGCCACCAAGAACCGACCACCTGTCGGTTGGAAACTGCAGGCGGTCGATTGACCATCCGGGTGGATGCCCTGCCATCCGGATGGTCTGCTCTCTCCTCAGGCGAACGCTTTCAACGTTAGCGAATGGTAAAGCGGCAGTGCCAGGAGATCTGCCCCAAGGTCGACTGCTGCCGGTCAATTCCGGGGAAGCGGGCATTCGTCCGATATTTCGAGCGTCCGAAAACGATACATGAGGGCGTCGCGTAATTCTGTTGGCGGAAGCGTTTCAGGTGCGATTCGAGAGGTGTTTTCCAGTTCCGACGCCGATCGGGCTGCCCGTTGCCTTGATCGGGTGCGGAGCGTGATGTAGCGTCGCTGTGCGTGGATAATATCAATGGCGCTTCGGTGCGGTTTCGTACCGTTCATGGAAAGTATTTCGTAGAGTTACTGGCGTATTGCTCGGAACCGCTCGCGATTATCTTTGAGGCACATCGCCGAGCGACGACTCGTCGCGACGGACCGGCGAGCAAGGAGGCGGCAGAAGCTGCCAGCGCACGAACCGCTGCCTAGCGAGGGCAGTTGCGGCGCGAGAGGGAACCTGCGGGGGGCGCAGTTTCACCTGACATTGGTGTCCTTGGCATGAGCAGTCGCCCATGACCATTTGCGGCGCGTCGCGCCGGCCCTGAGTGGGGAAGCAATTGGCGGGGACTGCGCAAAACGGGAGCGCAGGGCTTGTCATTTCTATCCCCCCGGTTCGAGAACGGCTTGCTGGCGCGCCTCTCGGACCAGGACCTGGCGCTGCTGGGGCCGATGGAGCGCGTGGACCTCGCCCCGCACAACGCGCTCGAAATGGCCAATCGCAGCGTCGAGGCGATCTATTTCATCGAGCGCGGCTTCGCCTCGGTGGTGGCCGATGATGCCGATGGCGGCATAATCGAAGTCGGGCTGATCGGACCGGAAGGCATGACCGGCCTTGCCGTGGTGCACGGGGTCGAGAAGACGCCCTTCAGCACCCTGGTGCAGGGCGGGGGCAGCGCAATGCGGGTCGCCCCCGGGCAGCTTCGGGCGGCGCTGACCGCCAGCCCATCGCTGCGCCAGCTGTTCATGCGCTATGCGCAAGCCTTCGCGGTGCAGGTGGCCTCGACTGCTTCGGCCAATGGCCGGCTGTTGCTCGAGCAGCGGGTGGCGCGCTGGCTGCTGATGGTCGGCGACCGGCTGGGCGAGTCGTTCCAGATCACGCACGAGTTCCTGTCGGTGATGCTGGCGGTGCGCCGCGCCGGGGTGACCCGGGCCCTGCAGGATCTCGAGGCCCGCGGGCTGATCCGCACCATGCGGGGGGTGGTGGCGATCGTCGATCGCACCGGCCTCGCCGAGTTCACCAACGGCGCGTACGGGCTGGCGGAGAAGGAATACGCGGCGCTGCTCGGGCCGGACAGCGAGCCGGAGGTGGCCGAGGTGAAGCAGCCCAAGCACTATCGCAAGGTGAGTTACTAGGGCACTCATAGATGGTGCAGTCGCCGCACCCTCTCCCGCCTGCGGGCAGGGCTATCGCATATGGCCTTGCGCACCGGCCTCTCGGTGCTCCTCCGCCGTGAAACGGGGAGGGGGACCAGCGAAGCTGGTGGAGGGGGCGGCAGGATGCGCCGATGTTGCCCCCTCAGGGGCGTCGCCATCGCACTACAGTTCCAGGTGTCTGCCGAGCAGCCACCAGCCGATAAGCAGCGCGCTGACCAACCAGATGGCAACAATGACGGCCAAGCCCGCCTTGCTGACCGGTCTGTCTCGGCTTACCGCCAGCGCGCGATACTCTGTCATCAGTTCCGCCGGGATCAGCTTTATCGCCAGCAGTACGCCCAGCGGCACGACTAGCAGGTCATCGACATAGCCGAGGACAGGCACGAAGTCCGGGATCAGGTCGATCGGCGACAGGGCATAAGCGGCAACGCCCCCGGCAACCGCCTTTGCGTACCACGGGGTCCGTTGGTCACGGGCCGCGATCCAAAGGGCAACCACATCCCGCTTGAGCGCCCAGGCCCATTGCTTCGCTTGTTGCAGGAGAGGCATCGGCCATTACCCTGGTGGAGCCGGCTTGCATCGGCGGCGTCTCGCCCTTTGCTGTACTCGAATACTCCTTCAATTTAGCTGACGCGGGCCGCTGGTCGACGCCGGTGACAACAGCTCAAACCTCGTTCGGTAGGCACCTGACCTGGATGGCAGGGCCCTGGTTGTCTCCAATGCCGATTGCTGCCGGGCAGATCCGATATTGACAGACGGCCTTGCGTCGCTGTCGATGCGGCATCCCAGCCAGAGACAAACACATGAACGTCGCCGACAAGATCGCCTACCGCGCCAAGCTGGAGCCGGAGTTGCCGGCAATCATCGCCGGCACCAGCGTGGTGACGTTCGGCATGTTGGAGAGCGCGACCCGGTCCGTGGCCGCGCGGGTTGCCGCCTTCGAGTTGGCGCCCGGAGCCATCGTTGGGGTGTCGATCAAGGCACCGGCCAGGCACCTGGCGGTTTCCTTGGCATTGATGCGGATGGGCCTGGTCGCGGCACCGTTCTCGAACGAGGCGGGACTGGCCAACCTGGGCGACGTCGCCATGGCGCTGGCCGACCAACAGTTTCCAATGCCGGCCGGACGCCTGTGCCTGGTTGTCGACGAGGCGTGGTTTGCCCAGGAAGCTCCTGCGCTGCCGGCGCGGCCGACCGCACCTTCTGCACCCTGCCGCATCGTCATGTCGTCAGGCACGACGGGGCGACCAAAGCCGCTGTTGCTGAGCATGGCCGCATTCGAACTGCAGCTCTACGGCGTGGAACTGCAACTCACCGCGTCGGGCCAGTGGTCGCGCGGCCTGGTGATGATGGACCTGAACGCGTCGTGGTCATTCTTCATCACCGTGGCCGCGCTGCTCAACGGCCGGACCATGTGTTTTGCCGCCAATCCAACTGACACGCTGCGCGTGATGTCGGTCTATGGCTGCCAGTACCTGATGGGCTCGGTGTTCCAGATCCGTTCGCTGGTCGATGCGCAGCGCGAGCACTATGTGCCGCTGCCGGCGCTGGCCGGCATCACCATGGGCGGAAGCGTGATCACCACGCAGCTGCTGGCCGATATCCAGGCAATGCTGACCCGGCGCATCGTGATGGCCTACGGTTCGGCGGAGATCGGCAGCGTGGCGGTGGAGATCGTCGGCGGTGACCCCGCGACGGATGGTGCCGCCGGGTATGTGCAGCCCAATGTCGAGCTCGAGGTGATCGGCGAGGACGGCACAGTGCTGCCAGCCGGGCAGTCAGGTCGTATCCGGATGCGCACCGATTTCACCGCGGCGCCTGCGGACGGCAGCCCGCTGGGAGAGGACGGATGGTTCGTGCCCGGAGATGTCGGCCACCTCGATGAAGCGGGCCGACTATACATCACCGGCCGGACTACCGACCTGATCAATGTCGGTGGCGCCAAGATCGCTCCCGACCGGATCGAGCAAGTCATTCTGCAATATCCAGGGATCGTGGATGCCGCCGTGGTGGGCGTGCCGGACGGGCGGGGCGGCGACGCTGTCGTTGCGGCAATCGTGAGCAAGGGCAACCTCGACGTCGAGGCGCTCGGGGCCTTCTGCGCCGATGCGTTCAGGATCGCGCCCATCTCGCGCTTCGTGCCGATCGACAAGGTGCCGCGCGGCCTCACCGGCAAGGTCGTACGTCCGCTGCTGGCGCAGATGCTGGGCAGTTGATGCAACGGCGCTACAAATCGATCGAAACCCAATCTACTGACGACGTTGAACTTTACACTCTCACGAAGCTCGACCATTGTCGCCAAATCCTTGGGGATCGGTGAAATGACAAGATTCGGGTTGCTCGCGTCAGTTGGCCTTGGCGCACTGTTGGTTGCGACGGGCGGAGCCAGTGCGCAATCGGCGTTCGACTGGAACGGCTTCTATGTTGGCGGTTCGATCGGTGCGGGCGGGCTCAGGAACGAGGCGCTGCTCAACGACAACTATTCGTACAGCTATGACGCCGGCTTGCTTACGGCGATGGCGACTGCTGGCTTCAACGTGCAGCAGGACTCGCTGGTCTACGGCATCGAGGCCGATCTCGGCCTTGTCGCCCTTGGAGATATTTCTTCGGACGACGCTGATGCGAGCTTTATCGCGCTGGGCATGAGCCCCGTGGCGACGCTGCGCGGGCGGGTCGGCTTCGCGGTCGACGACCTTCTGATCTACGGCACGGCCGGTCTCGCGGTGGCGCATGTCGATATCGACGACGACTGGGGCGTCGGCTACTCGACTGAAGGCTTCGCTGTAGGTGGAGTTATCGGTGCGGGCGTCGAAATGGCGGTGACCGACAATATGTCGTTGCGTGCTGAGGGTCGCTTGATGGGTTTCAGCATCGACGGCGATAGTGATGGTTACACCAACCAGCTGAATTCGGCCGTCGGCCTCGTCGGTGTGAACTTCCACTTCTGAGACCTTCCCGCTCCGCGTAGTCGGCCTGAGTAGCGCGGGTTCGCGCGCACATGCGAGTTTCCACGATGGGCAGGGGGCCTGCGGCCCGCTCGGTGTCAAAGCAGAAGGGCTCCCAGTGGGAGCCCTTCTTTCATTCGTCGATGTCGTTGCCTACTTCGCGATGGTCATCGCCTCGAGTTTCGCCACATCCGCCGGCAGCTCGGTATCGCCGGCCGCGAGGCCGTTGACCGAGAGGATGTAGGCGACGAGGTCGGCGTAGGTTTGGTCACCCAGCTCGCCCGGCCGCGATGGCGGCATGCGGTCGTGGATGTGGGTGTAGAGCGCGGCCACGGTCTGCCCGATCCATTTGCCGTCGAAATAGGGACCGGCGAGCGGCGGGCCGTAGTTGGCGCTGATCAGGTCGGGGCCGTGGCAGGAGACGCAGTTGGCGTCGTAGGCGGTCTTGCCGCGGGCCGCCTGCTCGGCGGTGAAGCTCGCCGGTGCACCGGCAGCGGCGGTGGTGGTGGTCGCTGCTTCAGCCGCCGGAGCCGCTTCAGTGGTGGTTGCCGCAGCGGCGCCGTCGCCTTCGCCGGTGTAGCTATAGACGAGGATGGCGCCGGGGTTCTTGAGCGTCGTGCCGGCGCCACCATCCATCGTGCCGACGAGGCCGCTGACATCGGTCGCCACGTAGAGGGTCTTCATGTCGGGGCTGAGCGCCATGTCGCGCAGGCGGTTCTCGGATTGGAAGTAGCGTTCGATCGGGCCGGCAACGGTCTTGCCGTCGGGCCCAAGCGGCACGCGGTAGATCGAGCCGCGCTTCAGCGTGGTCACCAGCAGCGAGTTCTCCCAGCCCGGGATGCCCTCGCCCGCTTTGGGGAAGTAAGCCTGCATGGAGGACGTGGCGACGGTGGGCCAGCAGATGAAGTCGATGCCGTTACAGGCCGGGTCGGTGAAATCCCAGTCGCTGGGGACGGTGAACAGCGTCGCGAGCGGGTCGTGCTGCTGGCCGGGCCACTTGGTCTCGTCCTCGACCGGTACCGAGGGATCGATGGTGATGTCGGAGAAAGTCAGCTGCGCACAGGGGGTGGTGGCGAGATCCCAGCGCGCCATCTGGTAGGCCTTGTCGTCCTTGAAGCCAACCACATGCGGCCAGCCGTAATTGTCGCCGCCGACCAGCACATTGACCTCGTCATCGGTCTTGGGGCCCTGCTCGGAGGCGTAGAGCGTGCCGTCGGGGCCGAAATCGATGCCCTGCATGTTGCGGTGGCCATAGGTGAAGACGTGGCTCTTCACGCCGCCGATCTCGGGGTTGTCGTCCGGGATCGAACCGTCGAGGTTGAGCCTGAGCGATTTGCCCTGGTAGGCGATCCAGTTGCTGGCCGAAAGTTCTTCGGTCGTGGGCAGGCGCTGCGCCTCGATCGGGATGCACCAGTTGCCGAGCTGGCCCTTACCGCCGTCGCCGATGGTGTAATAGAGCTTGCCGTCGGGCCCGAACTTCAGCCGGCCGGAATTGTGGTCGTTCTGGCCGGGCATGCCGGAGATGATCACCTGCGGGTCGCTCAGCGTGCCGGTGGCCTGGTCATAGGTGAGGCGGACGATCTTGGCGAACAGGTTGGCATAGGGGCTGAACGGGTCCTTGACCCAGTCATGCTTGGGCAGGGATTTGTCGACATAGGTGTAGGCGGCATAGACGTAGTCGCTGCCGGTGCCCTGCAACAGGCCCGGGTCGAGCGCCAGGCCGAGCAGCCCGTCCTGCCCGCCGGGGGCCGAAACCTCCTCGATGTCGATCGCCACCTGCCTGGTGCCGTCGGCCGGGTTGATGCGGGTGATCTTGCCGCCGACGCGCTCGGTGACCCACAGCCAGTCATCGGGGCCCCAGGTGATCTCCCACGGCCCCTCGAGACCGTTGGTGAGTTCCTTCACCTCGAACTGCTTGGTGCCGGTCACCGCCGTATCCGGCGTTCCCTGCGCCAGGGCAGGGGCGGCGATGAGCGCGGCGAGGGCGAACGTTGCGAACAGTCTCATGGCGTTCCTCCGAGGAAATAATCGGCGGTCCAACCCGCTCGCGAGCGGGTTGGTTCCGGGTCTGTCGGTCGTAGCGAAATCGCCGTCTTGCAGGCGTTAGCCCGCTCCGGCGCTTACGGCTGATCGTGCTTCCAGCCGAGGATGCGCTCGGCCTTGGACGAGTTGAAGAAGGCCTTGCGGCCGCTGAGATCGCCCTTGATCGGGATGCCGGGGAAGAACTTCTCCGCCGCCTCGAGGCTGGGCATGTCGATCGTGGTGTCGGGCGCCACGATGTAGAACACCTCATGGCCCCTGAACTTGCCCTCGAGGCTCAGCAGGCAGGCCCGCGCCGCGGCATCGAAGCGCGTATAGGCAAACAGGTGCTTCTTGGGCGAGGGCGCGTTGGGGGTGAAGTTGCGGGCCGCCAGCTCGCGCTCCGGCACCACCCAATGGAAGCGCATCGAGGCAATAGAGATGTCGTCCCAACGACGGGCAAAGGCATCGGCCTGGGCCTCGCAGATCCACTTCGAGAGGCTGTAGGGCTCCTCGGAATAGTTGGCGTGTTCCTCGTCGATCGGCAGGTAGTCGTAGTGCGGATCGCGGCTGTAGGAGTGGCCGATGGCGTTGACGCTCGAGGCCTGGCAGATGCGCATGATGCCGTTGTCGACCGCGGCCTGCAGCGCGTTGTAGCTGCCCACCACATTGTTGTTGTGGACCACGTGATCAGGGTGCCGGCCCGGCGAGGGGATGGCGGCCATGTGGATCAACGCGTCGCAGCCGGCAAAGGCGGCGACGAGCTTTTCGTATTCATCCATGTCGGCCTGGATGAAATGCAGGTCCCTGGTCTCTTCGGTCTCGGGGGCGGCGACGCGGTCGATGCAGACCAGGTCATGACCCTGCTTGCGCGCCTCGGTGATGATGGCGCGGCCGATGCCGCCGGATGAACCGGTGAGTGCAATCTTCATGGCTTCAGTCTCAGCTCGAATAGACGGCTTCGTGGAGGCCGCGGATGTAGCCGATGGCGTAGAGGCGGCCGAAGGCGGAGTAGCCGGCGTTCTCGTTGCTGTCGCCTTCGACGGTGGGGACATGGTCGGGGCGCAGCACGCCGTCGAAATCGATGTCCTTGTAGGCGCGCATGGTGGCCAGCATGTCGGTCTTGCCGGCGTCGTGCCAGGTCTCATGGAAGCTGGTCGGCACGCCCTCGACGTCGCGGAAGTGGACGAAGCTGATCTTCTTCTTGCCGAAGCCGCGGATCACCTTGGGCAGGTCGTCGGTCATCAGGGTGAAGTTGCCCTGGCAGAGCGTGATGGTGTTGTAGTCGGACGGCAGCATGTCGACGAGGCGCTGGAAGTTCGGCACCGTGCGCATGATGCGCGACACGCCCTTGATCGGGGTGATCGGCGGATCGTCGGGGTGCATGGAGAGCTTGACGCCGGCCTTCTCGGCCACCGGCAGCACGCGGCGCAGGAAGTATTCCAGCGTCTCCCAGAGCTTTTCCTCCGATACCGGCGGGTTCGAGGTGATGCTGTCGGGCACATCCCTGGCGTCGAAGGCCGTCACCACCGAGCCGCCGCGGCTGGGATAGGCCATGTTGGTGCGCACCCAGTTGAAGTCGGTCATCCACTCGTAGCACCACACCGGGATGCCGAGCTTGCCCATGTTGGTGATCAGTTCGCAGACCACGTCGATCTCGGCGTCGCGTCCTTCGAGGCCGCGCTTGGCGAGGTTCAGCGGCGGCCGCGCTTCGATGACGCGGATCTCATAGCCGCCCTTCTCGTACGCGTCCTTCATGCGCGTCAGCGCCGAAAGAGAGGAGACGCGCTCATTGGCCTCGAGGCCATCGAAAGGCAGGCCGGCGACAGCCAGATCGACCCCGCACTGCTTGGCGAGCTTCCAGACAGGGGAATATTTGGGAGGGATGACCTCGGCGATCTCTAGCATGTCGATGCAATCTCAAAAGTTGATGCGGCAAATATCGGGCCGCGGTGGACGTAACTATGCCGGCCGCTGCAAACGGCCGGCGCTGGAGTTGTGCAGCCTGCTCCGCGCGGGAGCGGGCCGGTGAAACGCCTCAGGGCGTCGGTGCGTTGGCGCTGAACTCGGCCTGCGACTCCTTGGAGCGGACCGAGTGCTGGCCCCACTTCTGGTCGAGGTTGGGCCACGGAATCGAGTCGACCAGCAGCCTCGTATAGGCGTGCTGCGGGTTGCGGATCACCGTCTCGACGTCGCCCTTTTCCACCACGTCGCCGCGGTAGAGCACCGTGATGGTGTCGGCCACGTGGTAAGCGGTGGTGAGGTCGTGGGTGATGTAGATGATGGTCACGCCATGGTCGCGATGCAGGTTCTTCAGCGATTCCAGGATATTGGCGCGCAGCGACGCATCGACCATCGATACCGGTTCGTCGGCGATCAGCAGCTTGGGCTTCAGCAGCAACGCGCGGGCCACGTTGATGCGCTGGCGCTGGCCGCCCGAGAGCTGGTGCGGGAAGCGGCCGAGCACATCTTCGGGGCGGAGCCCCACGGCGGTGAGCGCCTCGTCCATCTTGTTGCGCGCGTCCTTGCCGGATTTGGCCAGCTTGAACTGCTTGATCGGCACGGTGAGCAGGTGGTCGACGGTGTAGAACGGGTTGAACACCGCGAACGGATCCTGGAACACCGCCTGGACTTCGCGGCGATAGGCCATGCGCTCGGCGCCACGGAGCGTCGTGATGTTCTTGCCGCGATAGAGGATCTCGCCGGTGGTGGGGGTGATGAAGCCCAGCACCAGCATGGCGAGGGTCGTCTTGCCCGAGCCGGATTCGCCGGCGACGGTGAGGATGGTCGGATCATCCTCCTTCAGCGTCAGGTTGAACTCCTTGAGCGCGATCTTGGCGTGCGAGGAGAGCAGGCCCCGTTGGTAGACCTTGGTGACGTTGCGGATTTCCAGAAGATTGGACATGGGTTCAATTCCCCTGGTCGTAGAGATGGCAGGCGACGAGCTGGCCGCCGGGCAGCACGTTGACCTTGGGCTTTTCGGTGCGCGAACGATCCGAGGCGAACGGGCAGCGCGGATGGAAAGCGCAGCCCGAGGGCAGGCGCAGCAGCGAGGGCGCAAGGCCCGGGATGCCCTTGAACTGGCCCTTGTTGTCGAGCGTCGGCAGGCTCGAGATCAGCGCCTGCGAGTAGGGGTGCTTGGGGCTGGTGAACATCTCGCGCACCGTCGCGAGCTCGACCAGCCGGCCGGCATACATCACCGCCACATGGTCCATGGTCTGGGCCATCAGGCCCATGTCATGGCCGATCAGGATGACGGCCGAGTTGATCTCGTCCTGCACCTTGTCGATGGTTTCCATCACCTGGCGCTGGGTGACGACGTCGAGCGCGCTGGTCGGCTCGTCGGCGATGATCACTTCGGGGCGCAGCAGGATGCCGATGGCGATACAGACGCGCTGTTTCATGCCGCCCGACAATTCGTGCGGGAACATGTGGAAGACGCTCGGATCGAGATCCACCGATTTCAGCGCCCAGACGCAGCGGTCGTTGATGGCGCTGGCGCTCTCGCCGCGCAGGTGCGACTTGATGGCGTCGACCATCTGCGCGCCGACCCGCATCACCGGGTTGAGCGAGTTCATGGCGCCCTGCGGGATGTAGGCGATCTTCGAAAGCCGCGCCTTGCGCATGTCCTCTTCGTTCAGCGCCTGCAGGTCGGTGCCGCCGACCCAGACGCTGCCGCCTTCGATCCGTCCGGGCGGCTTGATCATGCGCATCATGGCGAGGGCGAGGGTGGATTTGCCCGAGCCGGATTCGCCGACCATGCCCATCTTGGTGCCGGCTTCGAGGGTGAAGCTGACATTGTCGAGGGCACGGGCGCGGCCGAGATCGGTATAGTAGCTGACGACCAAGTCGTCGACGCGGAGGACAGGGCCCGAGGTCGTCGGGCCGGTATTGCGCCCGGACGCGGTATCGGTCGATGCGAGGTTCATAGTCATTACTCCGTCCGCCGGACGCGCGGATTGGCCAGTTCGTCGAGGCCCATATTGATGAGGGCGAGCGAGCCAAGGATCAGGATCATCGCGATGGATGGCGCGATCGGCCACCACCACCAGCCGTTGAAGAAGGCGCCCTGCAGCTGCGCCGCCCAGATGATGTTACCCAGCAGCGGCTCGCGCAGTGGCCCGAGACCGAGCACCGCGAGGTAGAACGAGGCGAACACCGCGGAGAACACCTGGCCGACGAAGGATGCCGCGATGAACGGCAACAGGTTGGGCAGGATTTCCTTGAAGATGATGGCGATATCGCTGACGCCCGAGAGTTTGGCGACCGACACGAATTGTCGCTCCTTCATGGTCAGCACCTGGGCGCGGATCACCAGCGTCGGTCCCATCCAGGCGAGCATCACCACGATAAGCGCCATGGTGAAGATGGTGACGTCGCGCTTGTCGAGCGAGCCGGCAACGACCACCTGGATCAGCAGCACCGGGATCGGGGTGAGGATCTGGCAGATGGTGCGGATGGTGGAGTCGATCCAGCCGCCGAAATAGGCCGAGGTGAAGCCGAGGACGACGCCGATCAGGGTGCCAAGCCCGCCGGCGATGACGCCGATGACGGCGGTCTGCCACATGCCCACGACCATCGCCGCCAGCAGGTTTCGGCCGAAGAAGTCGGTGCCGAACGGGTATTTGAGGCTGGGCGGCTGCTTGGTCGCCACCGACAGCGGATAGGCCTGCTTGGGGTTGATGGTCATCAGGCCGATGACGGTGAACAGCACCAGCCCGATCAGGATCAGCAAACCGATGGCGAGGCCCCGGTTGCGGTTGAAGTAGCGCAGCAGGAGGGTCAGTCGTCCGGGCTGCTGGACCGACGCCTCGGGCGCCGAAGTTGCAACGATTGTGGTCAATTGTCCGGTTCCTACTGGTTACGCACGCGCGGGTCGAGCAGCGGGTAGATGAACTCGAGCACGGCCATCAGCACCGCGATGGCAATGGTGATGAACAGCACGATCCCGTAGATGGTCGGGAAGTCGTTGGACCGGATGGCGTTGTTGAGCACCTGGCCCAGCCCCGGCAGGCCGAAGAGCTGTTCGACGACCAGCGCCGAAGTGACCACCGTGCCCAGCGCCAGCGCGAGGCCGGTGACCTGCGGCAGCAGGGTGTTGCGCAGGTAGTAGTCGCGGAAGATGCGGCCGCCGGTCAGGCCCTTGTGCTCGGCGAAGTTCACATAGTCCTCGCCCTGGATGGTGACGCCCATGCCGCGCATCGACAGCACCCAGCCGCCGACCGAGCCGAGGATGAGCGCCAGCGCCGGCAGCATCTGGTGGCGCAGCACGTCGAGGGCGAACTCCCACGACCAGTTCGGCACGATGCCGATGGAGTAGGGGCCACCGAGCGGCAGCAGCTTCAGCCGGAAGCCGATGAAGAACATCAGCAGCACGCCCATGATCACGGGCGGCACGCCGGTCAGCAGCACGAACGGGGTGGCGATGGAACGCAGCCAGCGCGGCGATTTGGGCCAGGCCGAAATGGCACCCAGGAGGTTGCCGATGACGAAGCTGAGAATGGTGGTGAACAGCAGCAGGAACACGGTCCAGGGCAGGGCCTGGCCGATGATGTCGGTGACGGTCGCCGGGTAGCGGTTCAGCGAGTAGCCGAAATCCATGCGGATGACGTTGCCGAGATAGGTCCAGTACTGGTCGAGCAGCGGCTTATCGAGGCCGAACTGCTGGTTCATGTTGGCGATGAGCTTTTCGATATCGCCCGGAGCGAAACCGCCGGAGCGCGCCAGTTCGGCGAAGCGTTCGCGCAGCGCGTTGCGGGGGCTCAGACGGGGGACGAAGAATACGATCGTGGATGCGGCCCAGATGACCAGAACCAGGAAGGAAAGGCGCTTTGCAATCAGCTTGAAGTTCACTCGGTCAACTCCGGCGCGGGAACGTTTGGGGGAGTGCGCGCGGACGCGCACTCCGATGTCGAAGCGGTCGCCTTACTGCGCGCCGGTCGGCTGCAGCGAGGTGATGACCAGGAGGCCGGTGTGAGCCCAGAACGCGCCGTTGGTGCCCATTGCCGGGTTGGCAGCGGTCGGCCAGTTCTTCCAGTAGTGCTGGTTGTAGGCGATGCGGTGCAGCCACTGGATGATCGGGATATCGATCTGGTCGCGCCAGTAGATGCCCAGAGCCTTGGCGGCGCCTTCCTGGAACTTCGGATCGTCCGACGAGAGCGGGGCGATCGAGTCGAGGATTTCGTCGTACTCGGGGTTCTTGTAGCGCGAGAACCGGTTGTTGCCGGCCGAGGTGCCGATGGCTTCGCTGTACTTGCCGTGGAAGAGGTTGAGAGCTTCGAACGGATCGTAGAGCGAGGCGCCGTGGCCGAACATGTAGAGGCCGGCCTTGCCGTCCGCCATGTTCTGGTAGGCGTCAGGACCGAAGTTGATCGCGGCGTCGAAGCCGCCCTGGCGGAGCATTTCGACCAGGATCGGCACGATGTCGGAGTGGATGCCTTCGAAGCCCTGGATGGTGGCGTCGATGGTCTTGCCATCCTTCTCCCACAGGCCGTCGCCGTTCATGGTGTAACCGGCTTCGGTCATCAGCGTCTTGCTCTGCTCGGGGTCGAACAGGCGCGGCTGGTACTGTTCCTCGAGCGCCTTGACGGCGGGCGAGTCAGCAAAAGCCTGCAGGTTCGGGTAGAGCGGGAACGGATAGATCGTCGCGATCGGAGCGCCTTCATACAGGATGTCGTTGATGACATCGCGGTTGATGACGAGGCTCATCGCACGACGGATCTTGGGATCGCTGTACGGCTCGAGCTGGGTGTTCATCCACAGCGAGTTCGGCCACCAGTCGAGGTAACCAAACGGCGATTCCGAACCGGTATGCGTGGTGATTTCCGGGTTCTGGGCAAGGATGTTGCCGATAACCGAGGAGCGCATGTCGAGAGCGGAGTCGAACTCGTTGTTCACGACGCGCTGGGCGACGGTGTCCATCGAGACGCCGGTGATGTTGGCGATGATGACGCGCTTGACTGCCGGCTCGGCGATACGGCCGGCCTTAACGGCCCACCAGTCGGGACGGTAGTCGAAGATCTTCTGGTTGGCGTTCCACGCCTTCAGATCATACGGACCCGAGTGCGGGATATCGATCGAGCCGGGCTCCATGTTCACGTCGGGCTTGGACGACAGGTAGTCGGCCGGGACGATCGGGATACCGGTATCGAACTTTTCGGTCAGCACTTCGAACTTGAAGCGCGGCGCCGGGGTCTTGAAGTTCACTTTCACGGTCAGGTCGTCGACGATGTCGGTCGAAGCGACGAACTGGCTGAAGTGCGCGTTGTAGGGCAGCTTGGAGTTGTTCAGCTGGCCATCGAAGGTGAACTTGACGTCCTTGGAGGTGACGGGGGTGCCGTCAGACCACTTGGCGTCCTTGTTCAGCTTGATCTCGAGCGCCATGAAGGTGTCGTCGGTATACTCCATGCTGTCGGCCAGCCACGGAACATACTCGCCCTTGAAGATGGCGAAGTACATCAGCGGCTCCCACATGAAGGCATTGCCTTCCTGGTGGGTGTAGCCGGGGAGCGCCCACGGGTTGGTGACGCCGATCGGCGAGGACAGGGCAACGCCCCAGCCCAGAACGACGGTCTGGTTGCGCGGCACGTCCGGAAGCGGAGTCGCCGGAGCGATTTCCTTGGGTGCTGTGGCAGCGAGCGGGCTTTGCGCCAGCGCTGCCAGCGGCGATGCCATGACGCCGAGCGCCAGCAGTGCCGCTGTGAGTGTTCTACGTTTGACCATGTGACAGAGTCTCCCTTGACTGTCGACGAAAGCAAAACATCGCCTTGAGGCGACCGATGTTTGAAATTGTGGGTCCCATCGACCCGGCTAAGCCCCCACACCTCCCCAAGATAATCTTGTTATCCTGCGATCGTTCTCTGGGCGGTAAGGGCTCGGCCGGCCGGTGGAAGCAGGCGCCTCGGGGCGCCGGCGATCCACGGTGATGCGCGTCGGGCCTGAATGTTCGGAGTGGGCCATACGAGCCTTTGCGACGGAGCGCCGAGCCCGCGACAGCGGATTTCGGCGCGTAGTGACCCCATCGGCTGCCTGAGGTCAGGTAGCCGTTCCGCCACTCATCGCGTCATGCTGGTACTGCCCCATCGGACAGTCAGTTCTTGCCCTGCGGCATTGGCTTGGCGTCTCCCCCACCAGAGCCGGTAACTCCCTCCAGAGCACCGGCTATTTCTCCCAATATTCCCAAGCGTTAGACGCGCATGGGGGTTGAGTCAACAGCTGGAATGGTAGTTCGGATGGCCCCTGGGGCAGGAATTTCGCTCGACATCTCGAAGCGCTTTGAATGTACGGGGTTTTTTGGGATCGGCGCAAGCTGTGTATCAATCGGCAAAAATAATGTGCGATCGGTAACATCGGCATGCATGGAGCCGAGAATCTCGTCGTTCGCTCGGTGCGAGGAGGGATGCGGCGTCGGATTCCGCCGTCAGACGAAGCTGACGATGAGCCGCTGCTCGGTCCGGCCGGCAACTTCGCAGGCCCATTCGGCGCCATCGGAACGGATCTGCAGCTGGAATGCGTCGGGGATGTCGAGGGTCGAACTCAGGGCCAGCTCGGCGCCGTTCTCCCATAGCGAGCGCACGGTGCACTCGGTGACGGCGTGCCGGTTCATGAAGACGATGCGACCGGCCTTCAGGACGCGCCGGCGTTCGGCCTGGACTGCGGTGCCGGCGGGTTGCCACATGGCGCTGCGGTTGCGGCCGGCGCGTTTGGCGGCATAGAGCGCCTCGTCGGCCTTCTGCAGCAGGCTGTCGATATCGTCGCCCACCGGATCGAGGCTGGCGACGCCGAGGCTGGCGCTGACCGCAATGGGCGGGTGGCTGCCGGGGATCTTCAGGGTGCGGATGGCGAGGCGCAGCTTCTCGGCCGCCTCATAGGCGCGATGCTGGTCGGTATGCGGCAGCAGCACGGCAAATTCCTCGCCGCCGAGGCGGCCGAACAGGTCGGTGCGGCGCAGCTGGCCGGTCACCAGTTCCGACACGGCGGCGAGCACCTGGTCGCCGGCGGCGTGGCCATAGGTGTCGTTGACCGATTTGAAATGGTCGAGATCGAAGGTGATGCAGCTCAGCGCACTGCGGTGCCGGCGGGCGAGGGCGACGAACTTGCCGGCTTCGTCCTTGAAAGCGCGGCGGCTCGACACCCCGGTCAGCGCGTCCGTGGCAGCCAGGCGCCTGAGCTCCAGCTCGTTCATGGCGACATGCGCCAGTTCGGTGAGAATGGCCTTCTCGCGCGGGCCGAAATGGCGGGCGGCGGAATCGATGGCGCAGACCGAGCCGATATGGAAGCCGTCGCTGGTGGTGAGCGGCGCCCCGGCATAAAACCGCACATGCGGGTCGCCCACCACATAGGGGTTGTCGCGGAAGCGCTCGTCGAGCGTAGCGTCGGGGACGACGATCGGCGTGGGGTCGGCCAGCAGGTGCTTGCAGAAGGCGCTCTGCAACGGCACCTCGGTGGTCGAAAAGCCGTCGACCGCCTTGTACCACTGCCGGTGTGCATCCATCAGCGAGACGATGCCGACCTCGACGCCCAAGGTCAGCTTGATCAGCCGGGCGATGCGATCGAAAGCCTCCTCGCGGCCGGTATCGAGCGCGTCGTAGCGGTCGAGCGCGACGAGCCGGTCGCGATCCGCGGCGGGCTCGAACACGTCGTCTTTGAGAAGTGCCTGCCCCATCGCGCAGCGGACCCCGTTGCCTGTGACATCGTTATCGTGAGCAGGGGTTAAGCGGTCGCTAAGGCAAGGGTGCGACCGCGATCACATTATCAAATGAGAGGGGAGCGGTCCGTCGGGCCGCTCCCCTGCGCGCTCGCCGGCGAAGCGAGGTCAGCCCTTGATGCCTGCCGACAGCATGATCGCCTCGGTCACCTTGCGCTGAAAGATCAGATAGACGATCGCCACCGGCAAACCGGCGAGAATGGCGCTGCCGAGATCGCGGGCATACTTCACGCCGAAGGCGTCGGTGACCTGGGTGATGCCGACGGTGACGTTCATCATCTTCTCGTCGGTGACGGCAAGGAAGGGCCAGAGGAACTGGTTCCAGGCGCCGATGAAGGTGATGATCGCCAAGGCGGTGGTGATGCCCCAGTTCATCGGCAGGTAGAGCTTGAAGAACATCTGGAATTCGTTGGCGTTGTCGATCTTGGCCGCTTCGCGCAGCTCCTTGGGCACGCTGTCGAAGAACTGCTTGTAGATGATGACGGTGACCGGTCCATAGACCAGCTGTGGCAGGATCACGCCGAGCCAGGTGTTGAACAGCTTGAACTGGCTGATCAGGACGAAGTGGTTCACGATCAGCGCCGGGATCGGGATCATGAAGCTGGCGAGAATGATCCACCACAGGATGCGGCGGCCGGGGAATTTCAGCTGGCTGATGGCGTAGCCGGCGAGCGCCGACATCATCACCACCAGCACCGTCACCGATACCGCGGTCACCAGCGAGTTGATGTACCAGGTGCCGATCTTGGTGTTGAACAGCACGTGGGTATAGGCATCGAGCGAGAACCGCCGGGGCCACAGTTCGATGCCCGGCTGCACGATGTCGTTCTCGACCTTGAGCGTGGTGATCACCGCCCAATAGAGCGGAAAGGCCCAGAAGATGGCGCCGAGCACCGTGACGATGGTGGCGAGCAGCCCGATGAGGTCGAGCGTCTTGATGATCCGCCGCTTGCGCGGGCTCATGCCCACGACTTCGCCGGCTGCCGGGGTGGTGGCGACGGAACTCATTTCTCACCTCGGGCGCGGAGCATCTGGAACTGCAGGACGGAGAAGACGACGATCACCAGAAACAGCACCACCGCGACGGTGGCGCCGTAGCCGCCGTTGTTCTTCTGGAAGGCGCTGCGATAGATCAGCTGCACCAGACCCATGGTGGCGTCCGAGCGGCCGCCATTGCCGAACAGGTAGACCTGATCGAAGATCTTGAACTGGGCGATCAGCTGGATGGTGAGCACCAGCACGGTCACCGGCCAGATCAGCGGCCAGGTGATGCGGGTGAACTGGCGCCACTTCGAGGTGCCGTCCAGTGCCGCTGCTTCGTAGATCTCGGGCGAGATGTTCCTGAGGCCGGCGATGAACAAGAGGATGTTGAAGCCGATGGTCCACCACACGGTGATGAAGGCGACGGTCGGCATGAACAGCGGCAGGGTGCGGAACACCGGCACATTGTCACCGGCGATCAGCGCGATGACCGGCTGCAGGATGCCGAACTGGCTGTCGAACATCCAGCCCCAGACGCGGTAAACCACCGAGACGGGCAGGATGTAGGGAATGAAGAAGCAGGCGAGGATCAGCGACTGCATCCAGCCCTTGAGCCGATTGACGCCGATAGCGATGGCGAGCGCCGTCAGGGTGGCGGGCACCACAGTGAGCACCACGAAATAGACGGTGTTCCAGAACGCCACGCCGAACAGCCGGTCCTTGAACAGCTTGACGTAGTTGTCGATGCCGATGAACTCGCCCGGACCGATCAGCGGCGCCTTGTGGAAGCTGAGCCAGATCATCTGCACCGTCGGGTAGATGAACAGCACGGCATAGACGACGACAAAGGGCAGAACGAAGATCAGCGCCGCCAGCACCTCGTTGCGGTTGAAGCGTTTCTTCTGTGCCTTCAGCGGCACGTCGGCGGCGGTCTCTGCGGCTGACATCGGTTCTGGCCTCCCCTTCCAGTCAAAAACAGTCCGGCCGGCGCCCGGGTGGGCGCCGGCCGGTCCTGGAGATTACTCCACCTGACCCTGCAGATCGTCGCGCATCTGTTCCATGGCGGACTGCGGATCGATTTCGCCGTTGACGGCGGGCATCAGGTAGTTGCCGGCAGCGTCGTAGACCGGGGAGGCAACGCCGGCGAGCACCGACGAGGGGTCGAACACGGCGGTATCGGCGAGCACCGAGTAGGTGGCGTTCGGCTGCTTGGTCTTGAACTCCTCGCTGTCGCGGACCGGCGAATAGGCCGGGATATGGCCGGCATCGGCCCAGGCGAGGGAGTTCTTGTTCATCCAGGCGATGACCTGCATGACGGCGGCGCGCTTTTCGGCCGACACTTCATTGCCGACGCGGTTCGGGATGGCGAAGGCGTGCGAGTCAGCCCAGGTGGCCGGGTGATCGAAGAAGGTCGGCAGCGCGACCGCACCCCAATCGAACAGTTCGCCCTTGGCCTTGAGGTCGGTCATGGTCGGGACTTCCCACACACCATTGATGTGCATGGCCGCCTTGCCGCCGGTGAACAGCGCGATCGAGGCCGGATACTCGGTGGCCGCCGGGGCAAGCCCGTCCTTCACCCAGTCGGCAACCACGGTGGTCGCCTTGACGGCCTTGTCGAGGTTGTCGCCCGACAGGAAGTTGCCGTCGGCATCGAGGAACTGACCGTCCTGCTGGCCGAGCAGCGAGTAGAAAATGCGCCACTGGCTGTCGCCGGCGGCCGAGTGGATCGACACGCCGTACTCGGCGCCGCCATCCTTGAGCTTCTGCAGCGCTGCCTTGAAGTTGTCGACGCCGTCGAGGCCCTTGGGCAGGCCGTCATCGCCGAGCAGGCCCGCGGCCTTCAGCATGTCCTTGTTGTAGTAGAGGATGATCGAGTGGATATCGAACGGGATGGCGTACTGCTTGCCGTCGACCTGGGCGGCCTTCCAGTTGGAGTCCGCGTAGTCGGAGGCGGCGAGGCCGGCGGCCGAGATCTCGTCGGCAGTGATCTCGCTAAGCGCGCCCGAGGACACGCCGAGCGGCAGGCGCGACAGGTGATAGGTCATCACGTCCGGGCCTTCGCCGATGGCGGCCGAGGTCTGGACCTTGGTGTAGAACGGGGTGCCCCACTCGAGCGTGGTGGCCTGGATTTCGATCTTGCCGGCATTCTCGGCGTTGAACTTCTCGATCAGCGCCTTCATGCGGACGCCGTCGCCGCCGCCGAGGAAGTCCCACCAGGTCACGACTTCCTGGGCATGCACAAGGCCGGTGCTCGACAGCAGGGCTGCCGACATCATGGCCACTTTCAGGAACGACTTCATCACTTCATTTCCTCCCAAAGGATGAGCTCCATGCGTTGGTTCAACTCGACCGGGCACCGCCGGTCTGTCCCGTCGACCACGCATTGAGCAGTGGGTGGTCATTCGGGACATAATCACTGACCTATCACTTGATATGGATCAGGAATTCTGATGCATAAGGGCGTATCTTCCCTCTTGATGGATACGGCTTCAGCCGGCGCTGTAGGCGACGTCCCTCACGTCGAACAGGTGCGCCGAGGCACCGTCGAAATCGAGCTTCACCTGGTCGCCGACATTGAGCCGCGACTGGCCCTCGTCTTCGGCGATCACCACCGAATTGTCCGACAGGCGCACATAGGCGAGGGTCCGCTCACCCAGCCGCTCGACCACATCGGCCTTGCCGGTGACCGCGCCGTTGGCCGACACCTTCACCGACTCCGGACGGATGCCGAAGGTGACCTTGCCGTCACTGGGCAGCCGGGATGAGGCGATGCCGGTGAGGATCTCGGAATTGTCGGGGAGCTTGACCACGGCCTTGCCGTCGCGGTCCGACAGCTGCTGCACCGGCAGGAAATTCATCGACGGCGAGCCGACGAAGGCGGCGACGAAGCGCGAGGCCGGCCGGGTGTAGATCTCCATGGGCGTGCCGATCTGCTCGATCTTGCGATTGTTCATCACCACGATGCGATCGGCCAGCGTCATGGCCTCGATCTGATCATGCGTCACGAAGATCATGGTGGTCTTCATGCGTTGATGCAGTTGCGCAAATTCGATGCGGGTGCGGGCGCGCAGCCCGGCGTCGAGGTTGCTGAGCGGCTCGTCGAACAGGAACGCCTTGGGGTCGCGAACGATGGCGCGGCCGATGGCGACACGCTGGCGCTGGCCGCCCGACAGCTGGCCGGGCTTGCGATCGATCAGGTGTTCGAGCTCGAGCGTCTTGGCGGCGGCGGCGACGCGCCGGGCGATCTCGTCCTTGGGAGTGCGGATATTCTGCAGCCCGAACGACATGTTTTCGCGCACCGTCATGTGCGGGTAGAGCGCGTAGTTCTGGAACACCATGGCGACGCCGCGTTCGGAGGGCGGCAGCTCGTCGACGCGCTTGTCGCCGATATGGATCTCGCCGCCGTCGATATCCTCGAGGCCCGCGATCATCCGCAGCAGCGTGGACTTGCCGCAGCCCGAGGGGCCGAGGAAGACCATGAACTCGCCCGACCCGATGGTCATCGAAACGTTCTCGATGACGCGGACCTGACCGAAGTGCTTGCTGACGTTTACGAGCCTGATATCGGCCAAATCGCGTTCCTCCCGGGTCGTCCCCGGCCCGCGCGTCCCTTGGGGATCTCGCGAGCCGGTGCTGATGCTATTGCGGCTGACAATATTGTCAATCCTGTATCAAAAGAAAGCGGAAAATTCAGCTTAAGTTTCAGATAGTTAGCGCGAAGATGTATCCGCGGATGGGCGGATTTCGGCGTTTTCAACCCGAAAAGCTGATTCAGTTTCGCTTCAGTTGACCTCCAGATTTGCCGCGCTGGTGACAAGGCCATCGAACAGCGCCGCGGCCACCGGATCGGCGCCCGGCGCGTCGTTGGTGAGGCGGAAGGTGGTGACCACCAGGCCGCCCTTGCCGACGCGGCGACGGGCGATGGTGGCGGCCGGCTTGTTGATCCAGCCGATGACCACGCCGGCATCGATCAGCCCCTCGTATTCCCAGGAGCGGAAGCCGGTCAGCACGTGGTGCGGCACCACCCGATCGAACGAAACGTCGAGCAGCGGACCGCCGGGCAGGGCGCCAAAGGCGCCGCTGCGCTTGATCCAGGAGAAGTTGGCAATCCAGTCGCCGCGCCACAGCGTGCCGTCGCGCAGCACCAGCCCGATATTGGGGAGCTGGGTCTCCGAGCCGAGGTGACGGGCTCGCTCCTTGCCGGCCGGCATGGTCGGCGGCTCGGCCCGGGGCGGATCGGTCCGGAGGTTCCGGTGCGTATCCACCGAACCATCGGCCAGCACCAGGTAGCGGGCGCCGTGGCGCATCGCTTCGATGTCGTCGGCGCCGAGCGCATGGGTAAGCACCAGGTCGGCCGAGGCCGCATCGGTGGTCACGGTGTAGCCCAGGCCTTTGGCGTAAGCCGCCAGTTCGGCATCCGCCGCGGCGATGTTCGCCGGGCCAGCCGTGCGCTTCGAATAGACCGAGACCTGGATCTGGTTCTTGGCGAGGAGCTTGCCGCCGGCCTCGAGCTTCAGACCGATGCTGGCGACGCGAGCCTCGCCACCCAAGGTGATGGTGGTGGTGCCGAGGTCGGCGACCGCGAGGCCCTCTGTCGCCGGCACATCGAGCTTGCCGCTCGCGCCCTCGACCGACCAGCTGAGCGTGGCGCCAGCCGGCACCGCCTTGCCACCGGTCGCCACCTTCAGGCGCAACGAGATGCTGTCGCCCGAGGTGACGGCGTGATGGGCCAATTGCGGCACGATCACCGTGTCGTTGTTGATCTCGGCGAAGCGGTCGTGGAAAGCGCGCGGGTTGCGGTTGATATCGAGCAGGCCGTTGGCCTCCCAGTGCACGTCGGTCATCTCGGTGATGACGTAGCCCTGGATCGGCGCGTGGGCGCGCATCGACTCGATCTCGTATTTGAGATTGGCGAACTGGTACCACTGCACATCGGTGATGAAGTCACCGAAACTGCCGAACACCCGGTCGAGATGGTAGGTGGCAAAGCGGTTCTGGATACCGTGCGGATAGGCGGCGCCATCGCCCCAGTTGCCACCGGTCTCGGCCCACCAGGGCTCCTCGCCCTCGGGGGTCTTCACCTGGTCCGGATGGGGCAGGCCCCAGACGCCGAACTCGGAGACCACTAGCGGCTCGTCGCCGCGGCGCTCGCCATCGCCAAAGGGCGTCCAGGTCCAGTCGGCGGCGCCGGCGAACTCTTCGGTCAGCTTCTCCCACTCGGCGCGGCGCTCCGGCACCGAGCGGTAGTAGTGGTAGTCGTTGATGTCGGTCTTGACGTGGAAGTTGGGGATACAAGCCGAGTTGTCGACGACGAGGCGGCGGGGATCCCTAGCCTTCAGCCAGTCATAGGTGTCCTTGAGCCACTGGCGGTGATCGGCATTCTCGATCAGCCTGGTGCCCCAATCCTCGTTGATGATGGTCCAGGCAATGATCGAGGGGTGGTTGCCATCCCGCGCGATGATGCCGGCCATGGTGTCGCGCATGCGCCTGGCTGCAGCCGCGCTGAAATACTGGACGTTGGGGATTTCGGTCCAGATCAGGACGCCGAGCCGGTCGGCGACTTCGTAGTAGCGTGGATCGGGCACCTTGATGTGGACGCGCAGCAGGTTGAGGCCAAGGTGCTTGGCCTTCGTGAGCTGATCCTCGAGGAAGGCGAGGGAGGGCGGGGTGCAGATGCCGTCCGGGTAGTAATCCTGGTCGAGGGCACCGCGCAGGTAGAGCGGCTGGCCGTTGAGGAAGAACTTGCCGTCGCGGGTCTCGATCTTCCTGAAGCCGAAGCTGTGCGTCGTGGTGTCGACGACTTCGCCGCCGGCGATGAGCTCCAGCTTCAGGGCATGGAGGTTCGGTGCCTCGGTCGACCACAGGGCAGGGGAGTTGAGCTTCAGGGTCAGCGCGGTGCCGGTGGTTTCGGCGGAGACGCCGCCCACCGTGGCCCGCACCGTAGCGCCGGCCGCGGCGGCCGACAGGGTCAGCGCCAGCGCCACTTCGCCGTTATCGGGGTTGGCGTCGATCGCCACATGGGCGACGTGCCGCCTGTCGCGCGCGATCAGCTTCACCGACTGCCAGATGCCGCCGAGCGGGCCGTACCAGCTCTGCTTGCCGTGCGGGATCTCGCCGAATGGGTAATCCGGATAGGCTTCGGCATCGCCGCTGGGCAGCGTCACATGCACTTCCAGCGCGCTCTCGGCCGGGGTGCCATCGGGGATCACGAACTCGAAGGGCAGGTAGCCGCCTTCATGCGTGCCGAGCACGCGGCCATTGAGGCGGACTTCGGAGAAGTAATTCACCGCGCCGAAGCGCAGGGCGATCTCGCGACCCTGCCAGGCCGCCGGAATCGACAGCTGGCGGGCATAGACGGCCTTGCCGGTGGCATGACGCAGGTCGGCGAATTCGGCCTGCCAGGGGCCGGGGACCGTCGCGGTGCGCCAGTCGCCATGGCCATCGAGCCGGAAGCGCCACGCGCCGTCGAGCGAGATTTCCCCGCGTGCGTTTGCGCCAGCCTTGGTGGCCGTAGTCTCGCCGATCATGCAGTCCTCCCGTTCAGCTAATATTTATTAGCAGTTTGGCTATGGCTACCGGTTTTCCGGCGGTCTGGCAAGCGTCAGGCTTGCTAATGAGTTTAGCAATCGAGTTGCACACCGGGCTTCAAGCCTGATAATGCTGCGCTTTGAAGACGTTAAACGAACGCTTCGGACGTATGGGGGAAGTGGTGGCAAAGCGGCCGACGATGATCGAGATCGGTGAGCGTGCGGGGGTCTCGCAGGCCACGGTGTCGCTCGTCCTGAACCGGGTGCCGAATGCGCGCGTGGCCGAGGCGACGCGGATCCGGGTGATCGAGGCCGCCGAGGCGCTCGGCTACCGCAAGGGCCCGCAGCACCACGTGCCCGAGAACAAGACGCGGGTGATCGGTCTCTTGCTCGATGAGGTCAGCACCACGCCTTTCGCTACCCCGTTCATCGAAGGGGCCCGCGAGGAAGCGGCGCTGCAGGATGTGGTGGTCGCCACCTTCTCGACCCGCTCCGACCCCAAGCTCGAGAGTCTCGCGCTCGACATGCTGCTCAGCAACCAGATCATCGGCGTGCTCTATGCGAGCCTTGTCACCCGGCCGGTCGAGGTGCCGGAGCGGCTGCGCGATGTGCCCACCGTGCTGCTCAACTGCTACGACAGGAAGCGCTACTACCCCTCGGTGGTGCCGGCAGACGTCACCGGCGGCTATGGGGCGACCGAGGCGCTGCTGAAGGCCGGGCACCGCCGCATTGCCCATCTCGCCGGCGAAAGCTGGATCGAGGCGGCCGACGACCGCGAGCGCGGCTATCGCCAGGCGCTTGCCTCATGGGACGTGCCGGTGGACGAAGAGCTGATCATGCGCGGCGGTTGGACCATCCATGGCGGGCGCGACCTGACCGCCAGGCTGCTCGACATGCCCAATCCGCCGACCGGCATCTTTGCCTTCAACGACCGTATGGCGGTGGGCGCCTACGATGCGTTGCGGGCCCGCGGGCTGCGGGTGCCGCAGGACATGTCGATCGTCGGCTTCGACGACGAGGACACCAGCATGTACCTCGATCCGCCGCTGTCCACCGTGGTGCTGCCGCATGAGGAGATGGCGCGCTGGGCCGTGGGCACGCTGCTCGACGAGCAACTGCCCGCCGCCTCGCCGCGACGGGTGAAGATCGAGTGCCCGCTGATCAGCCGCGGCTCTATCGGGCCGGTGCCGGTGCGGGCTGCGGCCGAGTAGCGCGCCGCAGCGTCTCCCACACCCACCAGCCGACTGACAGCACGACGAGCACGCCGACCGTCACCAGAGCCGCGATCAGCGTGGTGCGCACCGGCTTGCCGATGAAATAGCGGGTGGCGAAGAAGCCGATATTGGAAAGCACCAGGAAGCTCAGCACGTGCCGGCCGGGTGTCAGCAGCAGGCTGGGGATGCCGATCCGCGCCGCGATGAAGCGGCAGAGCGCGAGATAGCCGAGCAGCAGCGCCGCCGGGCCGGCGATCCACAGGATGGTGGGCGGGAAGCGGTTGGGGAACTGCCCGGTCTGGAGCGTTACCCAGTAGAGATAGCCGGTAATGGCCAGCGCCGGGATGAAGTGCCAGGCCCGCACCGGATGGCTGCCGTACCAGATGCCGACGAGGAACCAGGGCAGGTAGGGGAGCAACGGGAAATTGGCGAAGCCGGTATGGCTGACCAGCGTCGGCAGCAGCGGGACGATGGCGCCGGTGGTGTAGAAGGTGGTGGCGAGGCAGGCCGCAGTGGCGACGAGCAGCAGCCACGGGTTGCGGCCGATTGCCAGCAGGGCAGGGCGCGCCACGAGCGTCAGCAGCGACAGGATGAAGAAGGTGGCGAGGAACTCGCTCCAGCCGAACAGCCGCTGCATGGTGAGGACGTCGGTGATCAGCTGCAGATCGAGCTTCTTGCGGTCGACCAGCAGGGCGAAGGCGAAGGACGAGGCGTAGACGGCGAGGAGCAGCAGCAGCGAGGGCCGCAATTGCCGCCAGAGGCTGCGCTGCCGGCCCTCCGGCTTGGGCAGGCCGAGCCCGATGCCGAAGGCGAAGAGGAACCCCGAGAAGCTGACGAGGTTGGCGTACTCGGCGAACATCGCCGCCTCGGGCCTGGCCCGGAAGGTGATGAGCTGGATGACATGCGCGCCGATCATGCCGATGACCAAGAGGGTCTTCATGAGGTCGAGGTCGGCGAGGCGGGGGGAGGTTTTCACGATCGGTTCGGTTCCTTGGCAGGCTAGTGGGGTCGGTCGAAAACCCGATTGCCGGATTTTGCGGCCGTTTACTCCGGCAGCGCATCAAGCTCCGGCCAGCCATCGGCAGTCCATCGGAGCGGCGAGAGCTGGAGTTTCGATACCCCCAGATCATCCCCGTCGTAATAGTGGTAGGCGAGCATTTCGCCCTTTGAGGTGACGATGGCCTCCTGGCCGCCTGGGCCGATGAAGCGGCCGGTCTTGCCGAGCAGCAGCGTGCCGCCGCCCTGCAGCATCGGCTTGCTGTCGCGATCGAGATAGGGGCCGGTCACCTCGTCGGCGCGGCCGACCCGCATGTTGTAGGTGCTGTCGACGCCCTTGCAGCACTGGTCGAACGATACGAACAGGTAGAACTTGCCTGCGTGCTCGAGGATGCTGGTCGCTTCGATGCCGGCGCCCTGGCGCGAGGCGAGATCGTAGGTCGGCGTGTCTAGCGTTAGCAGCATGCCGGTCGCCGGATCGAGTTGCCTGAGCTTGATGCCGTCCCAGAACGAGCCATAGGCAAGAAAGGCGCGGCCATCGCCCAGGTCGATGCGCCAGGGGTCGATGGCGTTCCAGTTGTCCTTGCCGTTGGATTTGAGCACCAGCCCCTGATCCTCCCAGCCTTCGCCGGGCTTGTCAGGATCGAGTGCGGCATTGGTCATCAGCCCGATGGCGCTGGTGTTGATGCCGAACGAGGACACCGAATAGTAGAGGTTCCAGGTGTCACCGTGCCTGCTGACCGAGGGCGCCCAGATGTTGAGCGACTGGTAGCCGAGTTCCTGCCGCTCCCATTTCGGCACGCCCTTGCCGATCGAGCCGGCATCGGTCCAGGCAATGCCGTCGGGCGAGGTCTTGGCGCGGATGGCGCCACGATAGAGCCCGCCCTCCTGCCCGGTCTGGAAGGCGACGAACTTGCCGTCGATTTCGATGACGGTGGGGTCATGGATCTTCACGTCGCCGGTGAGGGTCGGCTGTAGCTCGGCGGCGAGCGCCGGGGCTGCAAGGCCAAGCAGCAGCACGGCCAGCGCAAGGGGTCGGGACATCGCACTCCTCCGACGCGATGAAAGGGCAGCACGCATCCCAGAGATTGGCGGCGAGTGTCAACGCTGTCGGCATTGCTTTGCGCAACTCCAGCGCCCCACCGCACTCCGCTACCCACACCGGCGTCATTCCCGCGCAGGCGGGAACCCAGCGGGATGCCGCACCGCAAGTGGAGGCTGAGAGATCCCACCAGGTTCCCGCCTGCGCGGGAATGACGACGGCGGATTGGGGCACCAAAGTGCACCACCCCGCGCTCCCTTCGGCGCCATCACCCCAACCGATCGCGCGATCGGTCCAGCATCGATCACGCGAATGCGATCACGTGGGTAACGCGATCTTAATTTCGTTGCGGAGAATAGCGACAAACCGTCGGCTATTTGTGCCGGCAGATTGGCCCAGCGTTTTACCCGGGCCTTACCTCTTGTGCAGAGGCATGTTCATGTACCGCGTAAACAAGCCCATCGAATTCTCTGTTTCCCGTCGTAGTTTTGGTATCGGCGCCGCAGCGCTGATCGCTTCTTCGGCATTCACGCCGGCCTTTGCCAGCGTCGGTGGTTTTGTCGACCAGACCTGGCAGCGCGCCAAGGCGCGGGGGGTGTCGAAGCGGGTGTTCGATATCGCCATGGGCGATTTCAAGCCGATCGGCTCGGTGCTCGAGTTGAGCAAGAAGCAGCCCGAATTCGTCTCCACCGCCGCCGACTACGTCAACAAGCGGGTCAGCGACACGCGCATCGGCACCGGCCACGAGATGCGTGGCGAATGGGCCAAGACGCTGAAGGCGGTGAGCGAGCGCTATGGCGTGCAGGGCGAGATCATCCTCGCCATCTGGGGCATCGAGACCAATTTCGGCGGGTTTCTCGGCGGCACCAATACGGTGCATGCGCTGGCAACGCTCGCCTATGGCGGCTATCGCGCCGATTTCTTCGGCGCCGAGCTGATCACCTCGCTCGAAATCCTCGAGGGCGGGCATGTGCGCGCCAAGGACATGGTCGGCTCGTGGGCCGGCGCCATGGGCCTGCCGCAGTTCATGCCCTCGAGCTTCATGAAATACGCTGTCGACTTCAAGGGTGATGGCCACAAGGATATCTGGGGCTCGGTCCCCGACGCGCAGGCCTCGATCGCGAACTACCTGAAGTCGTTCGGCTGGCGGCCAGGGGAAACCTGGGGTTACGAGGTAAAGCTCGCACGCGACTTCAACTACCAGAATGTCTGGCAGGGCATCACGGCGAGCCTGGGCGATTGGAGCGGGGTCGGCGTCAGCCGGGCCAACGGCAAGCCGTTCCCGCGCGCCAGCGATACCGCCCGGCTCTATATGCCGATGGGCGGCAACGGGCCGGTGTTCGCCGTGCTGCCGAATTTCGGAGTGATCAAGCGCTACAATAATTCCGACAGCTATGCGCTGGCGGTGGGGCATCTCGCCGACCGGATCATCGGCGGCAAGGGCTTCATGGTGCCGTGGCCGAACGACACCGCGCTCAACGCCGATGGGCGCAAGCAGGTGCAGGCCAAGCTGTTGAAGAAGGGCTATGAGATCGGCAAGCCGGATGGCGAGATCGGGCCGAAGACCCGCGCCGCGGTGATCGACTGGCAGACCCGCGCCGGGCTGCTGCCGGATGGGCACGTGTCGGGGAATTTGCTAAACGCGCTCAGTTAGCGGTGCTGACTTGATGGCCGACGCGGGCTGACCCCACCCCTGTCCCCTCCCCCTAAGAATGGGGAGGGAGACCCTCACACTGTTATCGAGGCTAACGTCTCCCTCCCCCTGTTTGAGGGGGAGGGGACAGGGGTGGGGGTCGGCTCGCACCGGCCCCGAAGCCACCCTCAAATCACCTCGAGATAGTCGCGTCCCGGCAGCGCTTCGAACGGCGCTGTGGGGAGCGTCTGGTACCAGAAGGCGACCGAGGCGATGTCGTCCTGCAGCGGCAGGTAGCGGCGGGTGTTGCGGTTTTCGGTGCGCCAGCCCAGCGCCTGGATGGTGACCTTGAGATCGCTCTCGAAGCGGATCGGGTCATTGAGGTGCCAGCGATACATGCCGAAGCGGGTCTGGCTGCGATAGGTGCCGTCGGGGCGCAGGACCTGCGGCAGGCCGGCATAGGGCGTCGAGAACTCGCGGTAGCGGCTGTCCATGGTGGCATCGACCACGCCGCCGTCGAAATTGTAGGCGCCGCAGAAATAGTCCTCGGTGCCGGTGCCGCAGATGGTGGGGAACTGTTTGTCCCCATCCATGAAGAACTTGATCTCGCCTTCGCCCCACCAGCCGGAATTGTTCACGCCCCAGGCCATGTAGGTGCCGACATAGTGCCCGCGGCCTTTGATGCCGTCGAGGATGGTGTAGTCGGTGCCATAGGGCAGGGGGTTGGTGCGGCGGAACTTGGCGTGGAAATAGGCCGCGTCCTCCGGCACCTCGGTCAGGGTGTAGTTGATCTGGTAGTAGATGATGCCGAAATCGTCGGGGTCGGTGTTCTCAATCTCGATGCGGGCGGCCTTCCTGAACGGCATTTCCCAGTAGCAGTTGAAGGCGCGGCCGGGGTTGACGCAGACGGCGAGCGAGTTGATCTGAGCGAACTGCCCCCAGCCCATGCAGAAGAAATCGCCGAGCGGCGCTTCGACCGAGGGGTTCTCCTGGTCGTCCCACCACATGCGGATGATCAGGCTGCGCCAGCGCAGGTTCGCCGTGGTCAGCCAGATCTGCTGGATGGCGCCCATGCCCTCGATATCGGCGAGGACGCGGGTCTCGCCCGGCTCGATCCGGATCGAGGGCGATACCTTCCAGCCCTGGCCGTTGCCGTCGGGGCCGAGCCCCTTGGCGTGCACGGCGCCGGTGCCTTCGGTGGCCATGCCACCCTTGCCCTTTTCGCCGGTGAAGTTCTCCGGCGAGATCGAGCGGGTCTTGGCCGGCGACAGCCGGTAGAGGTTATGCAGCCCGACGCCGAGTCCGTTGAAAGGCGTAGTCATGTTCATTGTCCCTGGAATGGATAGCGGAAATGGGGGATGCGCTCGGCGACCGGCGGCAGCGGATCGAACGGCTTATGCGGCTCCTGCTGATACCAGAACGCCACCGATGAGATGTCGTCGGAGCGGCCATTGGCGTGGCCGTGCTCGATGGTGACCCGGATGCGCTGCTTGAAGATCAGCGGATCCTCGATGTGCCAGCGGTAGAGCGTCACTGGTTCGGTCCAGTTCGGGCCGCCGCCGGCGATGATGCCGTGGTAGGGCGCCGAATATTCCTGAGTGGGGCACCAGGCGGTGTTGAAATAATCCTCGGTACCGGTGCCATGCAGCGTCGGCGGCCACTGGTCGTTGGCGCCCGACGCGCTTTCGGGGCGCGGTTCGATCAGCGCCGCCTTGGGGCCGATGCGCGGATCGGGCTTGCGCACCGTGTCGGGCACCGCGAGGCCGGGGGCGCCGTCGATCCAGATCATGTCGTCACCTTCGCCGTACCAGTCCCACTGGCGCGACAGGCGCTGCGACTGCACGGAGAACAGCACGCCCACGTAATGCCCGTGACCCTCGGCATCGAGGATCACATAGTTGCGCTTGCCGTCGACATTCTCGCCGCCGAACAGATGCTGCTCGTTGGTCTTGCCAACCTCGCTGACCCCTTCGGGCCGATCCTGCCGGTACTGGGCGTGGAAGCGCCCCATGCCGTCTTCGAGCCGGTCGTGCAGCTCGAGATCGACATAGTAGTAGAACAGCAGGTCGACGTCGGACTCGTTGGTGATGGTCAGCCGCATCGAGGTGCCGAACGGCATCGGGAAGTAGCAGTTGAAGGCCTTGCCATCCTCAGGGCTCGCCTGCACCGGCAGCGAGGCGAAGTTCTTCGTCCTGGCATGACCCATGCCGAAGAAATCGCCGATCGGGGCTTCGACGCTCGGTTCGGTCTCGCCATCCCAGTAGGCGCGCAGCACGATCTTCCTGAGATAGTGGTCGGCCGAAGAGGCGAGGGTTGCCCAGATATGGGTGATGATGCCGGCGCCCTGGTGCTCGGCGATCACGATGGTCTTGCCCGGTTCGATGTGCAGCCGGTCGTCATTGCCGCCGGTGCGGTCGTAGCTCGAAAAGCGCCGGCTGCGTGCATCGCGCAGCTTGGCTAGTCCCCGTAGCGGTGAGAGGCCCGCATTGGTCATAGAAATCTCCTTGGGACCTATTTGAGGCCGCTGGTCTTTGCATGGTCGGCCTACTTCAGGCCGCTGGTCTTGATGGAGTCCATGATCTGCTTCTGGAAGATCACGAACAGCACCAGCATCGGCACCGCGACGATGGTCGAGGCGGCCATGGTGTAGTTCCAGCTGGCGGCGTACTGGCTCTTGAAGTTGGCGATGGCCACCTGCACCACCCAGAGATTGGGGTCGGAGGCGACGGTGAGCGGCCAGAGGAACGAGTTCCAGTTGGCGAGAAAGAACAGGATGGCCAGCGCCGCGATGATCGGCCGGCTCAACGGCAGGATGACGCTGGTGTAGATGCGCCAGTAGCCGGCGCCGTCGATCACGGCGGCTTCCTCCAGCTCCTTGGGCAGCGACAGGTAATACTGGCGGAGCAGGAAAATGCCGAAGGCGTTGAAGATCGCCGGGATGATCAGGCCCGAATAGGAGTTCAGCATGCCCATCGCGCGGACGAGGATGAACAGCGGCACGATGATCACCGGCAGCGACACGAGGAAGGTCGAGAACATGGCGAGGAACACCGCCTCGCGCCCGGGGAACTTCAGCCGCGCCAGGGCGTAGCCGGCCATGGTGTGGAAGAACAGGGCGACCACCGTCACCACGGCGGAGATGACGAAGGTGTTGATCAGGTAGCGCCAGAACGGCACCTCGGTCAGCACGTAGACGAAGTTGTCGAGCACCGGCTTGGTTGGAATGAGGTTCGACTTGAACACCTCGGTCGGACCCTTGAAGGCGATCGACAGCATGTAGAGCAGCGGGAAGATCGCCATCAGGGCGAGCACCACCGTCACCAGCATCCACACCAGCCGGACGACGTTCGCCTGCGAACGGGAGAGCGTTGCACTACTCATAATCGAACCGTCCGCCGCGGGTGAGCAAGAAGAAGAACACGGTGACCACCATCAGCAGCACGACGAGGAGTGTCGCCAGCGCCGCGGCATAGCCGAAGGCGGAGTACTGGAAGGCCTGCTGGTAGATGTAGCTGATCAGCAGCGCCGTCGAGTTGGCGGGACCGCCCTTGGTCATCACGTAGATCAGGTCGAAAGCCTGCGCGCCGGTGATGGCGGCGACCGCCGAGACCAGCAGTACGAAGAAGCTGGTCGGGCGCAAGAGGGGCAGGGTGATGAACCAGAAGCTCTGGGTGGCGCTGGCGCCATCGATGCGCGCCGCCTCGTAATATTCCTTGGGGATGTCCTGCAGGCCGCCGAGGAAGATCAGCATGTAAAAGCCCATCAGGAACCACACCGCCGCCAGCGTCACGGTGAAGAGCGCGAGGTTGGGGTCGCCGAGGAAGGAGATGCCGCCCAGCCCGATCGAGGCGGCAAAGCGGGTGAGCACGCCCAGCTTGTCGACCACCATCAACTGCCAGACCAGGGCCACGACGACGAGGCTGACCATCTGCGGCGCGAAGAACATCGAGCGCATGACGGTGTTGAACTTGCTGGTGCGCTGCACCAGCAGCGCGAGGCCGAGCCCGGTGACGTAGAGCAGGGGCACCAGCATCAGGGTGAACTGGCCGGTGACGCGCAGCGACGACCAGAACAGCGGGTCGATCCACATCTTGGTGTAGTTGGCGAGCCCGACGAACTTGAAGCCGCCGAAGCCATCGACCTCGAACACCGAGATGCCGAGCGCCAGCAGCATCGGCAGGCCGATGAACAGCATCAGGCCGATGGCGTCGGGCGCGACGAACAGCACGCCGGCGATCGCCTCGCGCTGTCGGGTGGTGAGCCGGATGGCAGCGGGTTTTGCGCCCGCTGCCGTGGTGGTGATGTCAGTCACTGGTCTGTCCTTGGTCCTTCACCGGGCTTGCGGCTCCCCTCCCCCTTGAGGGGAGGGGCTGGGGGTGGGGGTGGTGAGGCGATCTCGGTGGTGACTGCACCACCCCCTCCCTCAATCCCTCCCCTCAAGAGGGAGGGAGGCGGTGTGGGACAATCTGTTCCACACCGCCAACTCCGCCGCACCCGTTACAGGATCGGCGCGCCCGAGTACGACGCGAGGAAGGCGTCGAGCTGCTGGCTGGCGGCAGTGGCCGTCGCCTGCGGGTCGGCGCCGCCGAGCTGGGTCTGCTGGATGGCGTCGGAGATGATCTTGTAGACCTCCGGCGGCACTCGCGGTTCGGCCCGGGTGCCCGGATGGATCTGGGTCCCGAAGATCCCCATATTGCCCTTGTTGAAGGCATCGCCACCGGCCGTCAGCGCCGAGTTGCGCGGCGGCATGTCGGACTTTGCTACCGTGCACCAATCGACCACGCGCTGCACCGAATCCGGCGCCATCGAGGCCAAAGCCCAGGCAATGAACTTCGCTGCGGCTTCCGGGTTCTTGCCCTTGGAGTTGGCGACGAAGGCCCAGCCGCCACCGACGGTGACGTACTTGCCGCCCGTCGGCACCGGCAGCTTGAAGATGCCGTAGGGAACGTCGGGCGCGTTGTTGTCCATCGCCGAGATGCCCCAGATGCCGACATTCTGCATGGCGCAGTAACCGGAGCCGAGGTTGGCGACGATATCGCCGCCGCCACCGCCGAGCATCTGGCGCGGCGCGGCGCCGGAATTGACCGCATCCTGCCAGAACTTCAGCGCCTGCACGGTTGCCGGCGAGTCGAAGGCCGACTTGCCTTCAGCCGACTGGAACTCGCCGCCGCCCTGCCACATGAACGGGTACCAGGTGAAATTCTGGTAGTAGCCCGGGTTGGTTTCGAACAGCACGCCGTAGCGCTCGGCCGTGGTCAACTTCTTGCCCACTTCGAGCAACTGGTCCCAGGTCTGGGGCACGTCGTTCTCGTTGAGCCCGGCCTCTTCGAACGCCTTGACCGAGTAGTAGAAGGCCATCGGCTCGACTTCCATCGGCACGCCGTAGATCTTGCCGTCGACCATGCGGTTGGCGATGACGCTTTCGGGGAAATCGGCGCGCGCCGCTTCCTCGATCGCCGGCGTCAGGTCCTGCAGCACGCCGCCATTGTAGTAGCGCAGGAAATCGCCGGGCGAGATGATGAAGATGTCCGGGCCCTGGCCCGAGGCGAACGAGGTCGCCAGCTTGGTGCCGCCGATATATTCGGAGCCCACCACATACTCGAGCGCCACCTGTTCGGACTGCGTGGCGTTCCAATCGGCCACCATCTTCACGAACCAGTCGACCTGCGGCTTCACATCGCCGCCCGGGGCATAGAACTGCCAGAAGCTGAGCGTATTGTCCTGGGCGAACGCCTTGCCGGCGAACGGCAATGCGAGGCCGGCAGCGCCCAGTGCGGCGCCACCCTTGAGGATGGACCGGCGGGACCATCCCGACGGCATGTTGGACGTATGAGTCATTCACTCCTCCCTGGAGCTTTGGTGTTGTCGTCCGGAACGCGGCCACCTCCCCCGAAACGGCCGCGCTAGTTTTCCTTCGTTCGGCTAGGCCGACTCGAAGATGCGCAGCGCACAGGGGATGACCTCGGTGCGCGGCGGGCCGTCGAACTTGCCGTTGAGGCGTTCGAGCAGCATTTCGACGGCGCGCCTCGCCAGCGCGCCTGGGTTCTCGCCGGCCCGGGTGAGGTTGGGCCTCACATACTCGAGCTGCGGCAGGTCGCCGAAAATGGCGACGGCAATGTCGTCGGGGACGCGGACGCCCTGATCGTGGAACTCGGCCAGCGTCCCCATCGCCATCAGGTAGTTGCCGATGAACACGGCGGTCGGCTTGTCCTCGCCGCTCAGCTCGGCGATCCACTGCGCCGCCTCGCGGCCGGAGGGCGGCAGGTAAGTGCCGGTGTAGCGCTGGGACTTCTTGACCTTGACCTTGTGGTCCCTGAGGGCCTGCTCGAAGCCGTCGGCGCGGGCCATGGCGGACTCGAAGTTCTCCGGCCCGGTGATCTGCACCACCGTCTTGTGCCCGCGTTCGGCAAAGTGCTTGCCGACCATGTAGCCGCCGCCATAGTCGTCGACCTTGACGCTGTCGACGGCGTGGCTGGCGAGCTGGCCGATGAACACCGCCGGGGTATCGAGCCTCGAGAGCTCCTCGTTGATGCCGTGCAGCGCGAAATCGCCGACCAGCAGGCCATCGACGCGCTTCTTGTTAAGCTGGCGCAGGTAATCGCGGCCATGCGTCTGCCAGTTCCCGCCCGGCACGTCGGTATTGTAGATCAGCGCGTCGAGCCCGGCTTCCTCGAGCGCCGCCTGCGCCGCCTTCACCATCTCGGTGTAGAACGGGTTGCCGATATCGGGGATCAGCATGGCGATCAGGTTGGTGCGCCCGGTCCTCAGACTCTTGGCCTGCGGGTTGGGCGAATAGCCGAGTTCATCGATCGCCGCCTGCACCTTTTCGCGCAGCGGTTTCGATACCCGATTGGCGTGGTTGATGACGTGCGAGACCGTGGTCCGCGATACGCCTGCCCGCTCGGCAACCTTTGAGATCGTGCTCATGGCGGCAACGGCTAGCACCAAACGAAAGACGCATGCAAATGGATTTGTGAATGCATTTGCAAATCCATTCACAACTGTTACGTTCGGCATCGCCAGAAGACGGGGACAACCCCGCGACGGGAGAAATATCCAAGCGCCTACAATGGTTTAATCGCCACGCTCGATAACCGGACGCCGTTTTTTGGCGGTTCTCGGAGCGGAAACGATATTTTCAACGCGGAGGCGGCGAAAACGCCGCGATCCAGCACCGGCGAAGCTTTGTCGAAACGCCGGACAGAGGAGGGATGAATGAAGAAACTCTTGGCAGCCCTGCTGCTCACCGCCGGGCTGGTGGCGCCGGCGCTGGCGCAATCGGATGAAGCCGGCAAGCTGCGGCTGATGACCTTCGGCGGTGAAGCGCAGCTCAAGTCGACGCAGGACGCAGTGGCGCGCTTCAACCAGAAATATCCCAATGTCGAGGTCGAGATCGGCGTCGATGCGGTGGGTGGCGGCTGGGGCGATTTCGTCTCGCGCGTCTTGCAGCAATACAATGCCGGCGAGCAGTATGACGTCTATCACACAGCGGTCGAGACGCTGCAGAGCTTTGCCGCGCGCGACCTGTTCTTGCCCCTCGACGATTTCATCGCCTCGGGCGACTTCTCCGACTTCGACGCCAAGCTGTTCGACCTGACCAAGTACAAGGGGAAGACCTACTTCATCCCCTCGACCTGGAACAACATCATGACGAACTACAACCGTGCGCTCTTCGCCGAGGCCGGTATCCCTGCACCCAGCAAGACCTGGACGTGGGACGAGTTCGCCGCCATTGCCGAAAAGCTGACCAAGCGCGACGCCAACGGCAACGTCACCCAGTTCGGCTACGAAGTGCCGGCCTTCTTCTTCGGGCTGATGCCGTGGTTCCTGTCGAACGGCACTTCGCCGGTCACGGCGGACTGGTCGGCCTCCAACATGAAGGACCCCAAGGTCGCCGAGACGCTGCAGTTCCTCTACGACCTGATCCACACAAAGAAGGTTTCGCCGGTGCCGGGGCAGGAGGGCGTCGAGAACCAGTTCTTCGCCGGCCAGATCGCCATGATCTCCAGGGGACACTGGATCGTGCAGAACGCCATTGCGAGTAAGCTCGACATGGATATCGCGGTGCAGCCGGGCAAGGTGAGCAACGACACCGTCATCGGCTTCGGCGCCTATGGCATCTCGTCCAAGGCGCAGAACCCCAAGCTCGCCGAGGCGCTGGTCACCGAACTCCTGAGCTATGAGACCCAGGTGGCAGAGGGCGATCTCGGCGGCGCCGTGCCGGGCCGCAAGTCGGCGGCCGAGACCGAAAACTTCCTGAAGTTCCCGCCGTCGGCGCCGCTCTACTACGAGACGCTGCCGACCACCCATGCGGTGCCGTCGCCGGCCAACTTCCAGGAAGTCGACCAGATTTTCATGCGTTACTTCAACGCCATCATGACCGACGAAATGACCATTCCTGATGCCGTCGCCAAGGCGGACCAGGAGCTGACCCGCTCGTTCGAGCGCATCAAGCGCGTCACCCAGTAGTCCTCCCCCGGACTGCCCGCGTCGGACCTTCGGGTTCGGCGCGGGCACTTTGTTTTCCTACTCCGGCCCGAGATGGTTATGGCGAAGCGACGACTCTCCGACCTCCGCAAGGCGCAGATGCAGGCGGGCTACGTCTTCGTCCTGCCCTCGATCCTGCTCTATGCGGCGTTCGTGCTGGCGCCGGTCGCCATCACTATCATCCTCAGCTTCACCTATTACGACATCAGCTTCGGCGCCGACTGGGTGGGGTTCGAGAACTATGTGCGCTTCCTCACCGAGCCGCGCTCGCTCGAGATCTTCTGGAACACGCTGCGCTTCGCCTTCCTGGCGGTGAGCTTCAACGTCGCGGTCGGGCTGATCCTGGCGCTGGCGCTGAACCGAGCGATGCCGAAAGTCCTGCTCTATTTCTTCCGCCTCGCCTTCTTCCTGCCGGTGATCATTTCGGCGGCGTTCGTGGCGGTGGTGTGGAGCTATTTCTACAGCGTCGATTTCGGCGTCATCAATTACTACCTGGCGCAGATCGGCATTGGGCAGGTGCCGTGGCTGTCGTCGTCGAAATTCGCCATGACCTCGATCGTCATCATGGATGTGTGGAAGAACACCGGCTTCTTCATGATCATCCTGATCGCGGCGCTGCAGGGCGTGCCCAAGCCGATCATGGATGCCGCCTCGATGGATGGCGCCTCGGCCTGGCGACGGTTCAGCCGCATCACGCTGCCGTTCATTTCGCCGGTGCTGTTCTTCTGCATCGTCTTCGCCTCGATCGGGGCGCTGCAGGTATTCGAGTCGATCATGATCCTCACCGGCGGCGGCCCAGGGGACTCCACCCGCTCGCTGTCGATCTACCTGGTCGACGAGGCGTTCGGCAGCTTCGAGCTCGGCTATGCCGCCGCGGTCAGCGTCATCATGATGATCCTCGTCCTCATCATCACCATCATCCAGATCATCGGCTCGCGCCGTTGGGTGCGGGAGTAGGACCCATGCAGACCAGAGCCATGCAGACGCGCGAAGCCAAGAAATGGGTCGACCGCGCCATCATCGCGGTGCTGCTGCTGATGGGCATCCTCATGCTGATGCCGTTCTTCTGGCTGTTCTCGATGTCGTTCCGACCGGCCGCAGAAGCCTACAAGATGCCGCCGAGCTTCCTGCCGCCCAGCTTCGACCTCAGCAACTATGAGACTGTGCTGGCTTCGTCAGTGCCGTTCCTGAAAATCTACTGGAACAGCCTCTATGTGGCGGTGCTGGTGACCATCGGCCAGCTCGTCACCTGCACGCTCGCCGCCTTCGCCTATGCGCGGCTCAGGTTTCCGGGGCGCGATAGCCTGTTCTTCGTCATGCTGATCGGGCTGATGTTCCCGGCGCAGGTGACGATCCTGCCGATCTACCTGGGCTATGCCAAGCTCGGGCTGCTCAATAACCCGCTGGGCCTGGTGCTGATGGGGCTCACCTCGAGCTTCGGGGTGTTCATGCTGCGCCAGTTCCTGCGCTCGCAGCCCAAGGAGTTGGAGGAGGCGGCGCTGATGGATGGCGCGGGCTACTTCAAGATCTTCTGGCGCATCTCGCTGCCGCAGCTGATGCCGGCGCTCGGGGCGCTCGCCATCATCACCTTCACCGGGGCGTGGAACGCCTATTTCCAGCCGCGGGCGCTGATCACCTCGCAGGATGCGATGACCCTGCCGATCGCGATGGACCTCTTACGCGGCTACATGAGCCAGGGGAATCTCTCGGTCGTGATGGCCGCGATGAGCATGGCCATTCTCCCCGTCGTTCTCCTTTTCCTCGTCGCCCAGAAGATGGTGATCGAGGGCGTCACTTTCTCAGGCATTCGGGCCTGACCAATGGATTTCCCCATGAGCAAGACCGACAAGCGTTTCATCTACGAGGGCGACCGCCTCGGCCATATCGCCTTTCCGCTCGGCGGCATCGGCGCCGGCGGGCTGGCATTGTCGGGCAGCGGCAGGCTGGTCGACTGGTCGATCCGCAACCGGCCGGGGCTGCAGAGCTTCAACGGTTACAGCCATTTCGCCATCAAAGCCGAGGCCGGCGGCGAGCTGCTCGATGCGCGGGTGCTGAACGGCCCCTATGAGGGGCTGCCCACCGGCTCGCCGACGACGCGGAAATTCTTCGACGGTTTTGGCTGGGGCGCCAACCGCAACACGCTGGCCGGTGTGCCGCACTTCGAGGCGACCACCTTCACGGGCACCTTCCCGGTGGCCGAGGTGGCATTCCACGACGCAACCTTCCCGGGCCGAGTGAAGCTCACGGCCTGGAGCCCGTTCATCCCCACCAACGAGCGCGATTCCTCGCTGCCGGCGGCGATGTTCGAGATCGAGGTGACCAACACCGGCAAGGCACCGATCGACTACAGCATCGGCGGCACGCTGGGGAACCACGGCTGTCAGAACGGCCGGCACAGTTTCGCCGAGGCTGATGGAGTAAAGTCGCTGCTGCTGACCGCCGCCGACGAGCTGCCGGACTGGCAGACCGGCGACGTCTCGATCGCCACCGATGCCGGCGATGTCGACCATCTCGACTACCATTTCCGCGGCCAGTGGTTCGACGATCTCAACCTGTTCTGGCGCGAGTTTGCTCGGGCCGGCCGGCTGCCGGAGCGGCGCTATGACAAGCCGCGGCTCAACAAGAACATGTTCGACCAGCCCGAGCACGGCACGCTCGCCGCCCGCGTAACCGTGGCGCCGGGGGAGACGGAGACCGTGCGGTTTGCCATCGCCTGGCATTTCCCGGTCGGGCAGGTGTATTGGCGGCCGGGGCAGGTCAACGGCGAGACCGGCACCTGGCGCAACTACTATGCGAGCCAGTGGGCGAATTCCGGCGCGGTGCTGGCCGAGGCCTTCGCGCGCTGGGACGAGCTGCGGGCGCCGACCTTTGCCTTCCGCGACACGCTGTTCGGTACCTCGCTCCCTGTCGACATCATCGATGCGGTGCAGGGAACGATGAGTATCCTGCGCACCGCGACGGTGATGCGGCTCGACAACGGCGAGCTCTGGGCCTGGGAAGGCCAGTTCACCGACGGAGGCAGTTGCGAGGGTTCATGCACCCATGTGTGGAACTACCAGCAGACGCTGCCCTACCTGTTCCCCGGGCTCGAACGCACGCTGCGCGAGACCGACTATACCTATAACCAGCTGCCGAATGGCGGGCTGACCTTCCGGCAGATCATTCCGCTCGGCTCGGCCTTCTTCCCATTGAACCCCTGCGCCGACGGCCAGTTCGGCTCGATCATCAAGACCTTTCGCGATTGGAAGATCTCCGGCGATACCGAATGGCTGAAGCGCTACTGGCCCAAGGTGAAGGCGGCGCTCGAGTATGCCTGGTCGGCCGACAACCCGGACCAGTGGGATCCGGAGCGCACGGGCATCCTGTGGGGCCGCCAGCACCATACGCTCGACATGGAGCTGTTCGGGCCCAATTCCTGGCTTTCGACCATGTATGTGGCGGCGCTGAAGGCCGGCGCCGAGATGGGCCGCGCCGCCGGTGACACCGGCTTTGCCGCCGAGCTCGACAAGATGGGGCAGGCGGGCGCCGACTACCTCAACCGCGAACTGTTCAATGGCGACTACTTCATCCAGAAGACCGACCTCGGCGACAAGGCGCTGATCGAAAAGTTCGACCATGCCGTGGGCAAGGTCGGGGTGATCGCCGACGGCTTCATGGAGACGTACTGGTCGGACGAGTACGGCCAGATGAAGTACCAGTTCAACGATGGCTGCGCGACCGACCAGATCCTCGGGCAGTGGCATGCCGATCTCGCCGGGCTCGGCAGCTTCCTCGACCCCGACAAGGTGAAGACGGCGCTGGCCTCGGCCTATCGCCACAATTATCGCGCCGACCTCAAGGGGCATTTCAACCCCTGCCGAGTGTATGCCTATGAGGATGAGGGCGGCGTGCTGATCGCCACCTGGCCAGAAGGCACCACCAAGCCGGCAGTGCCGGCGCCCTATTCGGAAGAAGTGTGGACCGGGCTCGAGTACATGCTCGCCTCGCACCTGATCTTCCGCGGTTTGACCGAGGAAGGGCTGTCGATCGTCCGCACCGCGCGGGCCCGGCACGACGGACATCGCCGTAATCCGTGGAACGAGATCGAGTGCGGCAGCTATTACGCCCGCTCGATGTCGAGTTTTGCGCTGGTCAATGCGTGGTCGGGCTTCAGCTACGATCTCACCAAGGGTGCGATCGGGTTCGATCCCAAGAAGCAGGGCGATGGCAGCTGGTTCTGGTCGGTGGGCGAGGGCTGGGGCGTGGTCAGCCGCAGCGGCAACCGGGTCCGCCTGGAAGTGCGCTACGGCAGGCTTGACCTCACGACGCTGAGCTTTGCCGGCAGCAGCGCCCGGATCGATCGCCGGCTCGGCGCGGGCGACGCCGCAGACCTGACATTGGGAGGTTGAGCATGGCGCAACTCGAGCTCAAGCAGGTTCGGAAGAGTTTCCAGAGCCTCGAAGTCATCCACGGCATCGATCTCGTCGTCGAGGATGGCAGCTTCACCGTGTTCGTCGGCCCCTCGGGCTGCGGCAAATCCACCTTGCTACGGATGATCTCGGGGCTCGAGGAAACCTCGGATGGAGAGATCTGGCTCGATGGGGTGCGCTGCGACCATCTGCTGCCGTCGGCGCGGGGGATGGCCATGGTGTTTCAGTCCTATGCGCTCTACCCGCATATGAACGTCGAGGAGAACCTGCGCTTCGGGCTCGAGAACCAGAAGCTGGCGAAACCCGAGATTGCCGCCCGCGTCGACAAGGCGGCGGAGATCCTGCAGATCAAGCACCTGCTGAAGCGCCGGCCCAACCAGCTGTCGGGCGGGCAGAGCCAGCGCGTCGCTATCGGCCGGGCCATCGTCAAGGAACCCAAGGTGTTCCTGTTCGACGAGCCGCTGTCGAACCTCGATGCCGAACTCAGGGTGAAGATGCGGTCGGAGATTTCGGCGCTGCACCGCCGCCTCGGCACCACCATGATTTACGTCACGCACGATCAGGTCGAGGCGATGACCATGGCCGACCGCATCGTGGTGCTGCGCGAAGGGGTGATCGAGCAGGCGGGCGCGCCGATCGAGCTCTATGCCCGGCCGCGCAACCAGTTCGTCGCCGGCTTCCTCGGCGCTCCGCAGATGAACTTCTTTGCCGGCAAGGTCACGGCGTCGGGCGAACGGCTCGGCGTGGCGCTCGGCGCCGGCGGGCCGACCCTCGACCTGGCGCGCCGTGAAGGGGGCGCGGCGATCGGCGATGCAGTGACCATCGGGGTGCGCCCCGAGCACCTGATCCCAACCGCCAACGGCCCGCTGGCCGTCGAGGTGATTTCGACCGAAGTGCTGGGGGCCGAAACCGTGCTGCACGGCAAGACCGCCGGCGGCGAGGCGGTTACCGCCACGATGCGCGGCATCCTTGCCACGGGGCGGGGCGACACGCTGCGCTTCGAGATCGCCGACGCCTTCACCCATGTGTTCGACGCCAAGGGGCTGACACTACAGCCGACGCGGGCGTGGACCGACGACTATATGAGGAAGATTGGCTGATGCGGATGGCCTGGAGCGAAACGACTGATGGGCCGGTGCGGGAAGAGTACCCCCACCCCTGTCCCCTCCCCGCAAGGGGGAGGGAGACCAAAACACCGGCGTCAGTGTTGGCGTCTCCTCCCCCCTTGCGGGGGAGGGACAGGGTGGGGGGTGTTCTTCCTGCACTGAACTTTGCCGCAGTTCTGGTGCTGCTCCTCGCCACCCCAGCCCTCGCCACCGACTACAGCGTCACCTCGGAAAAGGTGAAAGCGCTGACCGGCCCTAATGCGCCGGCGCCGATGAAGGGGCCGGACATCTGCGGCACGGACCTCGGCACCATGGCCGAGATCGACGGCAAGATCGTGCTCGCCTTCGGCGATACGTTCGGCTGGAACGAGAATGCCTGCATCCGCTTCGGGCCGAACTGGCGCTCCAATGTCGTCGCCTTCACTTCGGATCTCGATGCCTCCGACGGCATCGTCATCGACGACTGGGTGAAGGGCGAAGACGGCAAGGCAGTGGAGATCGCGAGGGGGGCGCACCAGGACGCGTTCAAGGGCGAGCAGACCAAGATCCCCACCGCCATGGTGGCGGTCGGCGACACGCTCTACCTGCACTACATGTCGGTGAACGGCTTCTCCTCGATGGGCGGCGTGTGGCTCTGCAACTGGTCGCGCTTCATCTCGTCGACGGATGGCGGCAAGACCTGGAGCCCCGGCCCGGACGAGTTCGGCAGCTTCAAATCGAGCTTCAACATGCTGGCGCTGTCGGCCCAGCCCGGCGTCGGCAACGAGGACGGCAAATATGTCTACGCCGTGGGCACGCCGTGCGGCCGCTTTGCCGGCGCGCGGGTTGGACGCGTGGCGGCCGACCAGGTGCTCGACACCAAAGCCTGGGAGTATTTTGACGGAGGCGGCTGGGTCAGCGATCGCGCCCAGGCCGCTGAAGTGATCAAGCCCGGCGCCGGCGAGGGTTCGCTGGTCTGGAACCCCGGGATCAAGCGCTGGATGTACACCACGCTCAACGAACTCTCCGAGACGATCGAACTGCGCTTCGCCGAGCGGCCGGAAGGGCCATGGTCGGCGCCGGAGGTACTGGCGCGCGGTTCCGACTACGCGCAGGCCTATGGCGCCTACATGACACCGTCGTGGATCTCCGAGGATGGCCTCAGCTTCTGGTTCGTGATGAGCCAGTTCGGGCCGTACAACACCTATGTGATGAAGGCGACGCTGACGCCGCGTTGAAGCGGGTCCGGTCTGCGGACGGGGCCTGCCACCGGGATCCAGAAAAAATACGGATAAATGCTGAGCAAGCTAATGCGCCGTCATTAAGTCGCGACTGGCTACCGTGCCGCACGATCAATGGTGCGGTGGTCCATGCAGAAGCGTGGCGGGCAGAAAACAGCGGACAGCAGGTCCAGCCTCAAGCTTGCCGTCGTCGCCTGGCCGTTCATCGCCATCATCGTCGTGCAGGCGTTGCTGGCGAGCTTCAGCCTGCAGATGGCGACTTCGTTGCGCGCCTACGTCGCCGGCGAAAGCCTGTGGTCCACCGGCCAGCACGACGCGATCTACTATCTCAGCCGCTATATCAGCACCGGTGAGGATGACTACCTGCAGCGCCACCGCGCCGCCCTGGCGGTGCCGCTGGCCGATCGCGAAGGCCGGCTGGCGCTGGAGGCTCAACCACCCAACCGCGCCGCTGCCGCCGCGGCGTTCCTCAGGGGCGGCAACCATGCCGAGGACGTCCCCGGGCTGATCTGGCTGTTCGAGAATTTCCGCTGGTTCAGCTACATGGCCGCCGCCATCACCACCTGGCGGGAGGCCGAGCCGCCGCTGCTGGAGCTGCAGGCGCTGGCCAACCAGGTATCCGGCATGGGCATCAGCGATCGGCTGAAGCGGCAATACTGGCAGGCGCGGCTCGATGAAATCAACGATCGGGTCACGCCGCTGACCCGCGCCTTCTCCACCTCGCTCGGCGAGGGGACGCGCTTCGTCCAGGCGGTTCTCCTCATTGCCAACCTCGCCATTGCTGCCCTGTTCGTGGTGCTGACGCTGTGGCGGCTCGACAGTTTCCTCAAGCACCGGCGGCGGATCGAGCACGAGCTCTCCTGGCGCGCCTCGCACGACGCGCTGACCAAGCTGCCCAACCGGGCGGCGTTCGAGCGGGCGGTGGAGCAGGCAATTGCCGACAGCTCAGCCACCGCCCTGCTGTTTGTCGATCTCGACCAATTCAAGGTGGTCAACGATTCCGGCGGGCACGCCGCCGGCGACGAGCTGTTGTGCATGCTGGCCGAGCGGCTACCCGAGATCCTGGGTCCGGGGGTGATGCTGGCGCGGCTGGGTGGCGACGAGTTCGGCGTGCTGCTCAGCACCGGCTCGGTCGACGAGGCGCTGATCACCGCGCATCAGCTGCGCACCACGCTGAGCGAGATGCCGTTCGTCTGGAACGACCAGCATTTCACCGTCAGCGCCAGCGTCGGCTTCGTGCGGCTCGATCGCAGCGTCGGCAACCTCGCAACGGCGCTCCGGGCTGCCGACATTGCCTGCTACATGGCCAAGGAAAAGGGCCGCAACCGCGTTCACGTCTACTCACCTGACGATGCCGAACAGGCTCAGATGGCCGGCAACATCGGCTGGGTCCGGCGGCTGCAGCGGGCGCTCGACGAGGACAGTTTCGTGCTCTACGTGCAGGATATCGTGCCGCTGTCGGCCGGGGCCGGCGACGAGCATTGCGAAATCCTGGTTCGCCTCGCCGATCGTGGCGAGCTGATCGGCCCCGGCCGCTTCATTCCGGCGGCGGAACGCTTCGGGCTGATGCCGCAGCTCGATCGCTGGGTGGTGCGGCATGCGCTCTCGACCATCGCAACGCGCATCGCGCGCGAGCCCAAACCGCACCAGCGCAGCTACGCCATCAATATCAGCGCGCCGGCCATCGGCGACGAGACCTTCCTGCCGTTCCTGAAGCAGCAGTTCGAGGCAACCGGGGTGCCGCCGCAGCTGATCTGCTTCGAGATCACCGAGACCAGCGCGGTCGCCAACCTCGAACGTGCCGCGGCGTTCATCACGGCGCTCCGCGGCATCGGCTGCAAGTTCGCGCTCGATGATTTCGGCGCCGGCATGTCGTCGTTCCACTATCTGAAGCGCTTGCCGGTGGACTTTCTCAAGATCGACGGCGGCTTCGTCAAAGCCATGCTGCTCGACCGCACCGACCGGGCGGTGGTCGAAACCATCAACCACCTGGGCCATGTCACCGGCATCAAGACGGTGGCCGAATTCGTGGAGACCGCCGACATTCTCGCGGCGCTCGAAGCCATCGGGGTGGACTACGCCCAGGGGTATTTCATGGATATCCCGAAGCCGTTTGTGGCCGAGGTGGTGGAGAAGCGGCTGTCGGCTTGACTGGGGGCTCGCAGTCGGCGTCCCTCTCCCGCTTGCGGGGGAGGGGGACCA
>JAESFZ010000134.1_pt1 | contig 140944 bp, 117 predicted proteins | sample 9269561 | NCBI WGS metagenome assembly JAESFZ01 (sample SAMN14515552, study PRJNA621657) | algae metagenome | isolation source: Tildeniella nuda ZEHNDER 1965/U140 and co-occurring heterotrophs from wet... | place: Switzerland: Stansstaad, Zurih | collected 1965-01-01 | reverse complement strand
GGGCGGCCGCCACCGACGCAGAAACGCCGCATACGCCGATGCCGGCAGACATGACGCCGGTCATGGAGTTGGGCAGCTTGCGACTGGCGCCTATCCACAGCACCAACCCTACGGAGCCGAGCACAAATACGCCTATCAGCACGATCGACAGTTTCCCCAGTTGTGCGAGTTCCGCAAAGCTATAGAGCGTGCCCAGAAGAATGACCCCGGTCTTCAGCCCAAGCCGTGACAGTCGCACCCCGTTCTCGGCCCAGTCCGGCACTTTGAAAACATTGACGATGATGATGCCGGCGAGAATGCCCATAACCACATAATTCAGATTGAGCACGCTCGCAAAATTGAAACCCAGCGCGGATTGCGCCTCGCGGCCCCACTTTGCCATCAGCGGATCGAGGCCCCATTTGACAATGAACGCGACCAGCATGATGAAGGTCAGGCCGGCGATAGTGGAGAGATAATAATCAGCCTGTCCCTCCTTGGGCGATGCAAGCAACTGCCACAGCCCGATCAGGATCGCCAGCGCTCCAAAAGCGTAACCCAGGGTTTGCATCTCACCGGCGTGGCGCCCGGTGTTCAGAAACTTGATGAGCGCTTCCAGCATGCCGCTCTGCACCATATAGGCGTAGGCAACCATGATGATGCCCATTACCAGCGTCCACGGTGTTTTCTTCGTATAGACCATGCTCCCTGCCTCCTTTTGCGCAATATTTTTCGGATTATTGCTGTCAAAAATCAGGTGCGCGTGCCCCGCGTCGTTTTTGTGTGTGCGCTCTGTGGTACCAGAGGGCATTGCGGGTATTTGTGGTGCCGGCACTCAGCCAACGCGGCTTGCTGCGGACACTTTTGTGGCTGTAGTTTTGTGTGCGCCCGGATTACTGTCAAGTGCTTTGTGTGCCTGCGTGTGGAACGGTGGCAGTATCTTCGGGTTTGGTCAGGCGGCAGCCTGATTTGCAGCAGCCTGATTTAATGCATTTATCATAATTTCTCCCATGCTGCATGCGCGGTTGTGGCCGAAAATGTTGCGCTGTCGGTGCAGGTGCAAGGAGAATTTATTCTGCAGTGCACCACGAATTCCGCGGCTGCCTGGTCGTACTTCAGCGGTCCGCGGCGGTCAGGGTCGGCAGTTGTTCAGGCCGCCCAGAACGGCATCCGGAGCGACTCCAGCCGGTTAGGTGGGGGGTATCGTACGCATCGAATGCCAAGGCGCTGATTTTCACGCAGCATCCCGTTTGGGCGTCACGCACGGCAGGTTGATGGAGATGCACTACTCGTAGAGCTTTTCAGGCGCCTTGCCGCGAAACACGCGGTAGGAAAATACGGTGTAGGCGCCGATGAAGGGCAGCACGATGAGCGCACCGGCCAGCACGACCTTGAGTGCGGAAGGGTGCGCGGCAGCCTCCCAGATGGTGATGCGGTCCATCACCAGGTATGGAAACAAACTGTAGGCAAGGCCGGCGAATGCCAGCACATAGATTGCCGCTGCGCCGGCGAACGGCCCCCATTCCGGTGCAGGCTCGCCGCGCCGCAGGCGACCAGTGACACGCCAGACCCAGATCCATGCTGCCGCGCTCGCCAGCGGCAGCAGCATCAGCGCGGCGGTGCGCGGGAAATCGAACCACTTGCCGCGCACGGTTTCGCTCGCCAGCGGCGTGGCAAGGCTGACCAGCGCCACGCCGAGCGCGACCCACAGCAGGCCCCAGCGTGTCCAGCCCAGGGCTTTCTGCTGCAGGGCGCCGCTGGTGCGCAATACCAGCCAGCTGCTACCGAGCAGCACGTAGCCGCCGCAGGCGCTGCCTGCCACGGCCAGCGCGAACAGCAGGTAACCAAAACCCGACTGAAAACCCGTGATATAGCTGCCGAGCATGAAACCCTGTGCCAGCGAAGCCAGGAAAGAGCCGAACCAGAACAGCCAGTTCCACAGTTCGCGATGCCAGCCCTGCGCCTTGATGCGGAATTCGAAAGCGACGCCGCGCAGCATCAGCCCGATCAGCATGGCGGTCACTGGCAGGTACAGCGCGGTCAGCACCACGCCGTGGGCTGCGGGGAAGGCCACCAGCAGCAGCCCGACGCCCAGCACCAGCCAGGTTTCATTGGCGTCCCAGAACGGACCGATCGAGGCGACCATGACGTTCTGCTCACGGGCATCCGCTGCCGGCATCAGCATGCCGACGCCGAGGTCGTAGCCGTCGAGCACGACGTAGGCGAGGATCGACACGCCCATGAGTATGGTGAAGATCACCGGCAGGTCGAGCATCATGCCGGCGCGCCTTCCGCAGTGACGCCCGGCGCGGCGCCGTCGCCGCTGCCTTTTCCGGCCAGATGGGTCAGCACCACGATGTATGCGACCAGCATCAGGCTGTAGGTCAGGATGTAGCCGGTCAGGCTTGCGCCCAGCTGCGCTTCGCTGACCGGGCCCACGGCGTCGGCAGTTCTCAGCACGCCGGTAACCAGCCACGGCTGGCGGCCGATTTCCGTGACCATCCAGCCGGCAAGCGTGGCGACCCAGCCCGAAAACGTGAAACCGGCAAAAGCCCACAACAGCCAGCGCTGCGGCACGGCGTTTTTTCTGGTGCGCCAGGCGCCCAGCCATGACAGCGCGATCATCAGCACGCCCACGCCGACCATGATGCGGAAGGCGAAGAATACCGGTGCGACTGGCGGCGCGTCGGGCGCGAAAGCATCTATGCCCTTGATTTCCGCTTCGGCATCGTGCCTGAGTATGAGACTGGCGCCCTTGGGAATCTGGATGGCAAAATCGTTGCGCTGTTCACGTTCGTTGGGAATGGCGAACAGCACCAGCGGCGCGCCCTTCTCGGTTTTCCACACCGCCTCCATGGCGGCGATCTTGGCCGGCTGATGCTCCAGCGTGTTGAGACCGTGCAAATCGCCGACCAGGGCCTGCAGCGGCGCGAGCACCGCCGCAATCACTATGCCCGTGCGCAAGGTTCGGAGTGCTGCGCCGTCTGCGGCAGCCTGCAGCAGGCGCCATGCCGACAGTCCCGCAACGACGAAGGCCGCAGTCAGTCCGGAGGCGAGCAGCATGTGCACGAGGCGGTACGGAAACGAGGGATTGAATATGACCTGCCACCAGTTAGCCGCGATGATCTGGCCGTCGGCATGGCCGATGCCCGCCGGCGTCTGCATCCAGGAGTTGAGCGCGAGTATCCAGAATGCCGACAGCGTGGTGCCGAACGCGACCAGCACGGTGGAAGCCAGGTGCATCCAGCCCGGCACGCGATTCATTCCGAATAGCATCACCCCGAGAAACGTGGCTTCGAGGAAGAAGGCGGTCAGCACTTCGTATGCCAGCAGCGGTCCGGCGATATTGCCCACGCTGTTCATGTAACCCGGCCAGTTGGTTCCGAACTGGAATGACATGACGATGCCCGACACCACGCCCATGGCGAAGGTCAGCGCAAAAACCTTGGTCCACAGCATGTAGGTGGCCAGCCATGCCGCAGCGCCGGTACGCGCATACTGAGCCCGGAAATAAACCAGGATCCAGGCGAGCCCGATGGTGATGGAGGGAAACAGGATGTGAAACGCGATATTGAGCCCGAACTGGGTTCTGGCAATGAGCAGGGGGTCGCCGGGTTCCATGGGCTTGCCTCGTGTGCGCCTTTCGCGTCTGCCTGCGCCGTGGTGCCTGTGCCCCGGCGCCCGGTGTTCCGGGGGCCCGTGGCCGCGTCAGTAAACCGATGTTAGCCAACAGGATTTCACTGCGCAAGCGAAAAGAGCTGTCGGCTGGGCTGAGAAAAGTTCATGATTGCCTTGAAACTCCGCGACTTAACCCCATCTAGTTGGCAACGATTACTCAGCGGACGACACCATGCGATTCGACAAATTTACCACCAAGTTTCAACAGGCTTTCGCCGACGCCCAGAGCGTGGCGGTAGGCAGTGACAATCCGTACATAGAACCCCAGCATTTGCTGTATGCATTGCTCAACCAGCAGGATGGTGGCACGGCATCGCTGCTGTCGCGCGCCGGCGTCAACGCCGGCAGCCTGCGCAGCGCGCTCAAGGCCGGCATAGACCGCCTGCCGAAAGTCGAGGGGCACGGCGGCGAAGTCAGTGTTTCGCGTGAACTCGGCAACCTGCTCAATCTCACGGACAAGGAAGCGCAGAAACGCGGCGACCAGTTCATCGCCTCCGAACTGTTCCTGCTGGCTCTGGCACAGGACAAGGGCGAGACAGGGCGGCTGCTCAAGCAGCATGGTGCGACGCGCGAGCATATCGAGCAGGCGATCAGTGCGGTGCGCGGCGGGGAGGGGGTGCAAAACCCCGAGGCCGAGGGCTCGCGCGAGGCGCTCAAGAAATACACCCTGGACCTGACCGAGCGCGCGCGCAGCGGCAAGCTCGATCCGGTGATCGGGCGCGATGACGAGATCCGCCGCGTGATCCAGATCCTGCAGCGGCGCACCAAGAACAACCCGGTACTGATCGGTGAGCCAGGCGTGGGCAAGACAGCCATCGTCGAAGGGCTGGCGCAGCGCATCATCAACGGCGAGGTACCGGAAACGCTCAAGGGCAAGCGCGTGCTGTCGCTCGACATGGCGGCGCTGCTGGCCGGTGCCAAGTACCGCGGCGAGTTCGAGGAGCGCCTCAAATCCGTGCTCAAGGAAATTTCCCAGGATTCAGGGCAAACTATTGTTTTTATTGATGAATTACACACGATGGTAGGTGCGGGCAAAGCCGAGGGCGCGATCGACGCCGGCAATATGCTGAAGCCGGCTCTGGCGCGCGGTGAATTGCACTGCGTGGGCGCCACCACGCTCGACGAGTACCGCAAGTACATCGAGAAAGACGCGGCGCTCGAACGCCGGTTCCAGAAGGTGCTGGTCGAGGAACCCAGCGTCGAGAGCACCATCGCCATCCTGCGCGGTCTGCAGGAGAAGTACGAGGTGCACCACGGTGTCGACATCACCGACCCGGCAATCGTCGCCGCGGCCGAGTTGTCGCATCGCTACATCACCGATCGCTTCCTGCCGGACAAGGCGATCGATCTCATCGACGAGGCGGCATCGCGCATCAAGATGGAAATCGACTCCAAGCCGGAGGTGATGGACAAGCTCGACCGGCGCCTGATCCAGCTCAAGATCGAACGCGAGGCGCTGAAGAAGGAGAAGGACGAGGCTTCTCAGAAACGCCTGGCGCTGCTGGGCGATGAAATCGCGAAACTGGAGAAGGAATATTCCGACCTTGAGGAAATCTGGAAGGCTGAAAAAGCCCAGGTGCAGGGCAGCGCGCACATCAAGGAAGAAATCGACCGTGTGCGTGCCGAAATAGCCAGGCTGCAGCGCGAGGGCAAGCTCGACAAGGTGGCGGAGCTGCAGTACGGCAAGCTGCCGCAGCTCGAGGCCCAGCACAAGCAGGCGGAAAAAGCCGGCGACGGGCAGGTCAGACACAAGCTGCTGCGCACCCAGGTCGGGACCGAGGAAATCGCCGAAGTGGTGTCGCGCGCGACCGGCATCCCGGTATCCAGGATGATGCAGGGCGAGCGCGAGAAGCTGCTGCACATGGAGGCCAGGCTGCACCAGCGGGTGGTCGGCCAGGACGAGGCGGTGCGCCTGGTGTCGGATGCCATCCGCCGTTCACGGGCGGGACTCGGCGACCCCAAGCGGCCCTACGGTTCTTTTCTGTTCCTGGGGCCGACCGGCGTCGGCAAGACCGAACTGTGCAAGGCGCTGGCCACCTTCCTGTTCGATTCAGAGGAGCATCTGATCCGCATCGACATGTCGGAATTCATGGAAAAGCATTCGGTGGCGCGGCTGATCGGCGCGCCGCCCGGATACGTGGGCTACGAGGAGGGCGGCTATCTCACCGAGGCGGTGCGGCGCAAACCCTACTCGGTGATCCTGCTCGACGAGATCGAGAAAGCCCACCCCGACGTGTTCAATGTGCTGCTGCAGGTACTGGACGACGGACGCATGACCGATGGCCAGGGGCGCACCGTGGATTTCAAGAACACGGTGGTCGTAATGACCTCCAACCTCGGTTCGCAGATGATCCAGCAGATGTCGGGCGATGATTACCAGGTGATCAAGCTTGCGGTGCTGGCCGAGGTCAAGACCCAGTTCCGCCCCGAGTTCATCAACCGCATCGATGAAATTGTGGTATTCCATGCGCTCGACGAGAAGCACATCCAGTCGATTGCCAGAATTCAGCTCGGCTACCTTGAGCAGCGCCTGGCGGCGATAGACATGAAACTTGATGTGAGCAATGCCGCGCTGAAGGAAATCGCGGCCGTCGGTTTCGACCCGGTGTTCGGCGCGCGTCCCCTGAAGCGCGCGATCCAGGCACAGATAGAGAACCCGCTGGCCAAGGCCATACTCGAGGGCCGTTTTGCGGCCAAGGACGTGGTTAAAGTCGATGCTAAAAACAGCATGATCGTTTTCGACCGCGGCTGATAGCATCTGATTTTAATAGGCTTTGCTCCTTCCGTGCTGGATCGGAGGGCTGCCGGTGCAATGTGGCGCTTGACTTTCGGGTGCCGGAGTTTTACTAATACAGCAGGTGAATGCGGCCTCCCTGCGCCGGGTACCAGGACAGGGGTAATGAGTGCCGGGATTCCGGGCAAATGTCCGGGTATCGGCCGAATGACAGGCCGTGTTTGCCGGTAGCGGTGCTTCGTCGCCGCGCCTAAGTGTGCCGCTCTACGGCGGCACTGCGCCGGATGATCCGGACGCCCCAAGCCCCGCTGCGGCGGGGCTTTCTTTTCCTCCGCTGCGGCAGCGGCTTTCTTTTGCGCTCTTTGTGCCGATGCTGATCAGTGTCCGGCGGCAAACGGTTTCAGCAGCAGGGCGCTTGCCTGTGTTTCGGTCAGGGGGCGGCTGAAATAATAGCCCTGCATTTCGTCGCACCCGTGATCGCGCAGAAATTCGAACTGCGCTGCGTTTTCCACGCCCTCGGCGATGACCCGCAATTTGAGATTGTGCGCCATGGCGATGATGGCCTGAGTGATCGCTGCATTGTCCGCATCGCCCGGAATGTCAACAACGAAGGAACGGTCGATTTTCAGGCTGTCTATCGGGAACCGCTTGAGATAAGCAAGTGAAGAATAGCCTGTGCCGAAATCGTCGATTGCCACGCTGACTCCCAGTTCCTTGAGCTGGGTGATCAGTGCCACGGCCCGCTCCCGGTTGTGCATCACCAGGCTTTCGGTGATTTCAAGCTCCAGGCAGCCGGCATTGCAGCCGGTCTGATGGATGACCTGGGTGACTGATTTCAGGAGGTCGCCAAGAACGAACTGGCGCGGCGAGAGGTTGACCGCGATTCGCACCTCACGTCCGGTGGATTGCTGCCACTTGCGCTGGGACTCGCAGGCGGTACGCAGCACCCATTCTCCGATCGGTACGATGAGGCCTGTTTCTTCGGCAATCTGGATGAAGGTGTCTGGCGGGATCAGGCCTTTTTCCGGATGCTGCCAGCGCACCAGCGCTTCCATGCCGGCGATGCTGCCGTGCTGCGTGTCTATCACGGGCTGATAGTGCAGAATCAGCTCGTTGCGCTCGAGCGCGCGCCGCAGGCCGGATTCCAGCGCCAGCCTCTCGACTGAATGCACGTTCATCTGCGACGCGTAGAACTGGAACATGTTCCTGCCCTGTTCCTTGGCGCGATACATCGCGATGTCGGCATTCTTGAGCAGCGTTTGCATGTCTTCCGCATCATCGGGAAACGTGCTGACCCCTATGCTGGCGGAGACGTGATATTCCCTGCCCGAAAGCATGAATCCGGCGTGCAGCGTGCTGATCAGCTTCTGGGCGAGGCTGCCGACATAAAGCGGATCGGGTACTTCTTCGATCAGCACCACGAATTCGTCGCCACCCAGGCGCGCCACGGTGTCCGAAGTGCGCAGGGCGCTGCTGAAGCGCCGGGCCGTCTCGCGCAACAGTTCGTCCCCCGCGTCGTGCCCGAGCGTGTCGTTGATGACCTTGAAGCGGTCCAGGTCGATGAACAGCACGGCAAGCCGCCGGTCATGGCGTTTGGACTGCTCGATCGCATGGCTCAGGCGCTGGTTGAACATGGTCCTGTTGGGCAGGCCGGTGAGCGCGTCATGCATGGCAACCTGTCGCACGGCTTCTTCCGCCTGCTGGCGCACCATGTACTGGCCGATCTGGTTGCCGATCGATTGCGCGATCTTATCCAGAGACTCCTCAGGCTCCCTTATGTCGCGGTGAAAAAACTCCATTACCCCCAGCACCTCGGAGCCGATCAGCAGGGGAAAGCCGAAAGCGCCATGCAGTCCGGCCCTGGCCACGATGTCCCTGCGCGTCATCAGTCCGCCGGCGCTGGTGACGTCAGCCATCCACACCGGCTTGCCCAGGATGAAGGTGCGCCGCACCAGCCCTTCGGCCTTCGATCCCGGCTTGATGGTGCGGTTGACATTGGCGCTGATGAATTCCTGGATTTCCGGCGCATCAATGCCCCAGCTTTGGACGCATCGCAGCAGGCCGGCTTCCTTGTCCCACTGCCAGCATGCGCCGCAATCCCAACTCATGGTTTCGCAAATGGTGCGCACGATCTCGGAAATCGCCCCTGCAAGAGTTTCGGCATTGGCAAGCACGCGGGTGACGGCGTGCTCCATGGCTTGGCGTCCTTCGGCCTGCTTGCGCTCGGTGATGTCCTCGATGATGCGGATGAAGTAAAGCGGCTCGCCGGCCGCGTCCCGTACCAGCGACACCGTGCGGTTGACCCACAGCGACGAGCCGTCCTTGCGGATGAACTTGCGCTCGGACGTGAATGACCGCACCTCATCGCTCAGGATCGGCTCATTGTATTTGGCGCGATCGGAATAACGGTAATCGGGATGCACGATATCGGTGCTGGTCATTCCGAGCAGTTCGTCCAGCGTATATCCCAGCATTTCGGAGAGCTTGCGGTTGGCACGCAGTATCCGGTAGCCATCAACCGCAGTGTGCATGATGCCAACCGGCGCGTTGTCGAAAGTCGTGCGATAAAGTTCCTCGATTTCCTTGCGCTCGCTGATGTCTTCGATTACCCGGATGAAATACATCGGTTTGCCTGAAGCGTCGCGCGCCAGCGAGACCGTGCGGTTCGTCCAGAGCACGCTGCCGTCCTTGCGGATGTAGCGCCTTTCTTCAGTGAACTTGTCGATCTTGCCTTCCCACATCAATTTCCTGGATTGCCCACCCTTATCGCGATCTTCTGGGTAAGCGAAGTCCGCCGCCGTATGCCCGATCAGTTCGGACTCGCTGTATCCCAGCATCTGGCAGAATTTCTGATTGACCTGCAGATACTTGCCATCCAGAGAGGTGTGGACGATGCCGACCGCGGCCTGCTCGAAGGTTTCGCGGTAGCGCCGTTCCAGTTCCTTGCGCTCGGTGATGTCGATGATGGTGCCGATCAGTCCCGCGAGGCTGCCGTCGGCCCGGGTGAACGTGGCCTTGTAGTAAATGGTGTCATGGCGACTGCCGTCCGGGGTGGTGATCGAGGCCTCGTACACCTGGGATCCGGGGCGGTCCCACAGTTCCTGGTCCATGGCGTGCAGGCGGTCCGCAACTTCCGGGTTGTCCGGATACAGGTCATGCACCGTTTTGCCCAGGAATGCCTGGCGCGGCGTGGCGAAATAGGTTTCCCATGCCTTGTTGACGCCCATGTAGCGACCATCGGTGCCCTTGAAGAAAATCGGATTGGGCAGGGCCTCGATCAATTCCTGGGTCAGGCGCTGGGTTTCGCTCAGGCGCGCTTCGCTGGCGCGCAGATCAGCGGTCATGCGATTGGCCAGCATCGACGCGCGCTGTTCCGATCCCGCCAGCGAGCGCACCAGGGCAAACAGCAGGGCGGTGATGGCCAAGCCGCAGAACAGCGCAATCTGCGGCAACGCGCCAGCGACCGGGCTCACGAAGTTCGAGGCCGGCGCGTTGAATACCAGCAACCACTGACGCTGGCCCGCTCTGACTATGCGCAGCGCTTCGAGCGAGGCCACAAGGGACGGGGACGGTACGGTCGCGCTGTCGTAGAGCAGCGTTCCGTCGGTCCTCCCGGTCTGCGCCGGGGCGTTATTTGGCAGATGGCCCTGGTCGATGACGCGCAGCCGGATGCCGCGCGAAGGCTGGCGGACCAACGCCTCGCGCGCCAGATCGCTTGCAGCAAAAGTCACGCTGAGCATGCCGGAGAACGCGCTGCGCCGTAGCTGCTGCGTCGCTGGAGTTACGCCGCCGTAGTGGGCAAGCTCCAAGCTGACTGCGGGTTGCGCTGTGGCGGAAGCTACGGCGTGCACGCCGGAAATCGCGGCCAGCCCGGTGTCGCGGGCGAGGTCTGCTGCTTCCCGCCGCGCGGGGTCGACGAGAATGTCCGCGCCGTATGTATATGTTGCAGTGCTGCCGGCAGAAGGCTCGCTGTACAGCAGCACCAGATACTCGGCACGCTCGCCCGGCGGCACGATGGCGAAATTCGCGCGGTCGTGCAGCCAAATTTCCGGGTTTGCGCGCACCCGCTTCTCGAATGCCAGACGGTCGGCGGTGCGTTCGGCGTAACTGACCGTCTGGATGCCCGGATAGCGCTGGGCGAGGCGCATGTTGCCGAGGTAGTTCCTGAATTCCTCGTGCGACACACTCTCCGAGGCGACGAACAGACCCTGCAGGCTGCGCAGCAAATCCTCGAAGCTGAGCATGCGCGTTTCGATATCGCTGCTGGCTTTCTGGGCCGCGGCCTCGAATTGTGCGCGGGCGTCGTTTTGCAGCCGGGAATCGGAGGCATACCAGGCGAGAACCGAAAGCGCGATGCCCACCAGCAGCACGCCCCACATGCTGAGCTTGTGACGCATCAGTTGACGTGCGTGCGGGGTTTCACGCACTGGGTCATTGACAGTTCCGGGCATGAACAGGCCGCTTGCTCTTGTTGTTCTTGAAAGGTTGCGGGGAGCCGGTGATCCGGCCATCTGCACGCACCGCACTTTTGCAACTCAGGCAACTGAGCGGGGATCGCGGCCAAGCCCGGCTTCTTTCTTGTTTACAGCGCGATGATATCAATCTGCAACACTAGCCTAGAAATTCAGCGGGCGCCAGTAGCCGGTGAGTTCCAGATAGCCCCAGCCCAGCGGCCTCCCTTGCTGCACTGCACTAACCGCGCCTTCCCAGTACACCGTGCCGGTGGAGAGCCGGGCATCGTTCTCCTGGTCATCCATCATGGGTTCGATTTCAATGTCCAGAGCGCCCGCCCTGACGCGCCACGACACCGGATAGGTGGCGCCGCTGCGCGGTGACCGCCACTTGCGGCGCGGGGTGAAAATCACTTCATCGGGAGCCAGGGAACGGCTGTTGCCATGCCGGTCGCGTATTGCGCCGCCAGCCCATAGTTTGCCATCCTGCCTGTTGCGCATGCGGAAGGCCATCAGCGCGCCGCCATCAGCGAGATTGATGCCGATCCAGTCCCAGCCCGTTGCCTCCTTGTCCATGTAGCTTGAAGACCACTCATGATCGAACCATGCCGTGCCGGCGACGCCCGCCGCCTTACCACCGCGGGTGAGCGTGCCTTGCGCCTTGAGATGGGGCAGGCTGTAGTAATAACTCGCGGACTCGGCACGCGGTCCCTTGCGGCTGAAGCCGCCGACGCCCTGCAGCAGAGGCGTCTGGGTGGCAGACAGAACCAGGTCCAGCTGGAAATCGCGGGCCGGGATGCGCGCATGATAGGCGCCGTTTTTCTGCTGCAGCGACCAGTCATCTATCCACACCTCAACCCGGCCCTGTCCCGCGCCGGCGAGCGAGAATCCAGCGCGCGCGGCGTGCTGGTCGTGCTGCAGTTTTCCCAATCCAGGATCGCTGATTGCGGCATGCGCGATCAGCAGCTGCCGCGGCGCAAACGCGCTGGGATTGTCATCCCGCGCCGCCGGGCGGGTGCGGAAAAAAGTGATCTGGAAACCCAGCGGCCTGGCGGCGTTGTGCAGCCAGCCGGTCACGTACCACCATTCCGTGCGGAATTCCGGATGGCTGCCCTCATCCTGCGGGAAGCGCAGCACATAACCCGGCACCACCGGCGCAAATTGCGCGGCGGGCGCTGCAGCCTCGGTCGCGCGTTGTGCGCGGGATGCTGGCGCAACCAGCAGGCCCGCGAGCCATGCCAGGGTGCGCCGCTTGTTGAAAAGCCGGTTCATGCGGCCTTGCTGCATCTTTCCCGTCTTGCCCTTACCAGTCTTCACGCACGGCTCCCACCACATCGCCGCTCATCGCACGGCGGCCGCTCCATATCGCGGTGACGCAGGCAGTGGCGATCAGCAGGGCTGCCAGCGCGGCAAGTGGCAGCCAGGGCACGTCCAGGCTCATGCTCCAGTGAAACGACTGCCGGTTGATGACGTGTATCAGGATCAGGCTGACCAGCCAGCCGAGCACCAGGCCGCAGCCTGCGCCGAGAGCGGAGATGAGCATGCCTTCGCATCCCAACATGACGCCGATGTCGCTTTTCCTGGCGCCGAGATGGCGCAGAACGCCGAATTCGCGCCGCCGTGCCAGCGCCTGCGCGCTGAAACTGGCGCTGACGCCAAACAGGCCGATCAGCACGGCGATGACTTCGAGTGCATAAGTCACTGCAAAAGTCCGGTCAAAGGTGGAGAGCGAGGCCTCGCGTATTTCGCGTGTGGTGGAAATCTCGGCGTCGCCACCGGCACCCAGGCGCGCGATCAGGGCCTGCGCAACCCGGTCGGGTGCGGCGCCTTGCGCCAGCCACAGCGCGGCGTCGTTGGCGAGGTGATCGCCGCTGATGCGCAAATAGAGGTCGCGGTCGATGACGATGGCGCCATTCTGGCGCGCATAATCACGCCAGATTCCGGCGACGGTAAATTCATGAAATTCCCCGCCGATCGGCAGGCGTATGCGATCGCCGGCTTTGAAGGCAAAGAGATCGCTGGCGACTTCCGAAATCCACGCCGGCGGTGGCGCGCCTGCAATTGGTGCGGGGGCGAGACCGAGCAGCGGCAGTACGTTGCGCGCATCCGTCACCGTGATTGGCCGGGCAAGCAGGGTGAGGGGCGGCCGGGCAGGGTCGAGCAACAGATTGCGGCTGCGCAGGAATTCGGTCTTGGCAACGCCCGGTGTCGAGACGATGCGCGCCTGCTGTTCCGGCGTCAGGTATCCGGTCTCGCCAGCGCGCGCGGCACGCAAGTAAAGATCGGCAGGCAGCATGGTGACCAGCCATGCATCGAGGGACTGGCGGAACGATCCCACCATGATGAGCATGGCCACGGTCAGGCTGAAGCTGGTGATGATGGCGGCAATGCTGACCGCGGCCTGGCGCGGCGTGGCCTGCAGCTGCGCGACCGCGAGCATGGCGGGCGGGTAGCGCAGCACCGGAAGCCGGCCCAGCACCGCGTCAGCCAGCCAGGGCATGAGCAGGATCGCACCCAGCAGAATCAGCGCGATTGCGGCGTAGCCGAACAGCGGCAGCCCGCCAATTGCGGGTGCCCGGGTAAGCGCCAGTCCGCCCGCCACCAGCGCCAGGCCCGGCCAGAGCGCGCGCAGCTTGTCGAGCCCGGCTTCTTCGTCGCCGGCCTTGAGCGCGAGTGCCGGCGCGCGTCTGCCGGCCTCGATGGCCGGCAATGCGGTGCCGGCAACGCCGAAAACGGTGCCCAGCAGCCAGAATGCGGCAAGCGTTGCGGCGTCGGCATGCAGCGCCGGGGTGACCGCACGGAAGTACCCGGCGCCGAGGTCAGCGCCGAACTGTTCCAGCATAACGCCAGCCAGCGCATGGCCGAGCGCCACGCCCAGCGCGGAACCGAGCGCGCCGATCAGCGCGCCCTCGAGCAGCAGCCACCGCGTGAGGGCCGGGCGCGTCAGTCCGATGACGCGCAGCAGCGCAAAATGGGTGCGCCGGCGCAGGGTCGCCAGCACCTGGGTGGAAAAAATCAGAAACGCGCCGGTGAACAGCGCCACCAGCGCCAGCATGTCGAGGTTGAGGCGGTAGGCGCGTGACATGGCGGCGCTGCGCCCGGCCTCGGCCCGCGGCGTGGTCACGTGCACGCCGGGCGGCAGCGTTGCGTCGATCTCGCGCTGCACGGCCTGCACATCGCTGCCCGGGCGCAGGCGCACGTCTATCCGGTTGAGCCGGCCCAGTTGCTGCAGGCGCCATTGTGCTGCTGCGATGTCCATCACGGCGAGCCGCTGGCGGTATGCGGCGGGGGGCAGCAGGCCTGCGACCCGCAGCTCGACACTGGCGGTTCCGACCTGGATGCGCAGCGCGTCGCCGGTTTTGAGCCCGAGCCAGGCTGCTGCGGCGTGGCTCAGGAACAGCGCATCCGTTTCCAGCAGGTCGCTGATGCGGCCGTCGAGCCCGGCCAGCAGTTCCGGTTGTACCTGGACCGCGCGAAACGGGTCCAGTCCGATGATAGCAAGGGTGTCCGTGCGGCCGGCAAGCTGTGCCTCGATTTCAATCGCGGGACTCGCCGCGCGCACCTGCGGAAGTTGCGCGATGCGCGGGTATTCGGCTTCGTCGAAACCGCCGCGCGGGCCACGGATCACGAGGTCGGCCTCGCCCGACAGACTGCGCACGGCGAGGTTGAACTCGTTGAGCGCGCTGGTATTGACGAGATGCACTGCCAGGCCCAACGCCACGCCGAGCGCGATGCCGAGCAGTGCCAGCACCAGCCGGCCGGGGTCGTCGTGCAGCGCGCTTCCGGAAACTGCGCGAAATATGCCGAGCAGCGCAGCGATACGCATCAGTTTTTCGGCGCGTCCTGCAGGCCGTCTGCGGTAAGCACGCAGATGCGGTCGGCGGTCGCAGCGGCAGCAGCCGAATGCGTGACCAGGATGCCGGCGCCTGCATGGCGCTTGATCTCGTCACGCAGCAAGGCGAGCACATGCTGCGCGCTGTCGGCGTCGAGATTGCCCGTCGGCTCGTCGGCGAGCACAAGCTGGGGCTGGTGAACGAGGGCGCGCGCGATGGCCGCCCGCTGCATTTCTCCCCCGGAAAGTTCGCGCGGATAGCTTGCCGCCAGCGTTGCGATGCCCGCGGCCTGGAGTACTTCACCAGCCTTTTTTTCACGCAGCGCAGGCGCCATGCCGGCGAGCGCCAGCGGCAGCGCGACATTCTGCGCCACCGTCAGATGCGGCAGGAGGTGAAAAGCCTGGAACACGAAACCCATGCGGTCGCGCCGCAGCAGGGTGCGCGCAGTATCGTCAAGGGCGGTGATGGACGTGCCGTCGAGCGCAATGCTGCCGCTGTCAGGCAGGTCGAGGCCGGCGATCATGTTGAGCAGCGTCGACTTGCCGACACCCGACTCGCCCATGATGGCGACGTATTCGCCGCGCCCGAGTTCCAGGTTGATGTCATGCAACACGCTGCGGCGGCGCGTGCCGCCGTAAGTCTTGTTGAGTCCGTGGATGCTGAGCATGGCGTGCACCGTCATGCCGGCTGCAACGCGATCGTGCTTCATTATGCTAGGCGCTCTTATCCTTGAGCCGGGTCGAGATCCACACTTCCGAGTGCAGGGTACGGTGCACCGGGCACTTGTTGGCGATTTCCAGCAGTCTGACGCGTTGCGCCTCGTCGAGCGCGCCGGCAAGCTCAATCTCCCGTTCGATGCGGTCGATTTTCCCTTCCCGCGTTTCGCATTCTGCGCAATCCTGGGCATGCACCTTGTCGTGTCTGAGCCGTACGCTGACCTGCTCCAGCGGCAGCTGCTTGAGATCCGCGTACATGCGCAGCGTCATTGCGGTGCAGGCACCCAGTGCCGCCAGCAGCAGGTCGTAGGGCGATGGGCCGCTGTCATTGCCGCCCGCGGCAGCGGGTTCGTCGGCGCGCATTTGATGCGCGCCGGTACGGATGGACTGCGTAAATTTGCCTTCGCGTGTTTCAGTGACCACAACGGTGCCGGGTTCCGCGCTGTCGGCGGTTCCGGGCTGCGGCGTCGACGCATCCAGATAGCGACTGGCCCAGGCGGCCAGCACGGACGCGACGTATGCCGCGTCTTCCTTGCGCGTCAGCAGATGATCGGCATTGTCCAGGGATACAAAGCTTTTGGGATGTTTGGCCGCGGCGTAGATGAGCGCTGCATTCTCAATGTCGACTGTGGCGTCGCGCGGCGAGTGGAAAATCAGCAGCGCCCGGCGCAGCGCTGCAATGTATCCGCGGCTGTTGTGGCTGGCGATATCATCAAGAAACTGCTTCCTGATGCGGAAGTTGCGTCCGGCCAGCATGACTTCGGCTTCGCCCTCGGTTTCGATTTCGGCAGCGGCTGATTGCAGCAGATGGCGCACATGTGCGGGATCGAAAGGCGCGCCTATCGTGGCAATGGCTGCGGCTTCCGGAACCTGCGACGCCGCTGCCAGCACCGCAGCCCCGCCCAGGCTGTGACCGATGAGGATTTTCGGCGCCTGATGGTGATCACGCAGCCATGCGGCCGCCGCAACCAAGTCGGCGATGTTGGACGAAAAATTGGTGTTGGCAAAATCGCCTTCGCTGCCGCCCAGCCCGGTGAAATCAAAACGCAGCACGCCGAAGCCGCGCGCGGTCAGCGCGGCGCTGATGCGCGAGGCGGCCAGGGTGTCTTTGGAGCAGGTGAAACAGTGCGCGAAAAGCGCGAACGCCAGCGGTGTGGAAGCCGGGAGATCCAGGCGCGCGGCGAGCAGGGTACCGAGCGCGCCCGGGAAGTGAATCAGTGCGCGGTTTTCGCTCATAAGCCCCTCGAGATCGCGGGCGGGCGGCGGACGAAGCCATGCACTGCCCGCTGTGATGATTGCACCAAGGTCTGATGTTAGCACGCTGCCGGGCCGCGCCCGGCCGGATGGAACTAAACGCCGCGCCTGCGCTCAGAATATGGAATCTGCTATCATGGCGCCCGTTTCACGAGTCGACAAAAACGTCCAAGAGGAAGATTTCAATGAATAATTTCATTCACAACAGCATGGTGCTTGCCGGGATTCTCAGCCTCGGCTGCGCTGCCGTTTCCATCTCGCATGCGCAGAGCTACCCGGCCAAGCCGGTGCGCCTGATCATCCCGTTTTCGGCGGGTGGCGCTGCCGACGTCCCGGGGCGCATCGTGACCCAGCGCCTGGCCGAGTCGATGCGCCAGCAGGTGATCGTGGACAATCGCCCCGGCGCCGGATCCACCATAGGCGCAGATGCGGCGGCCAAGGCGGCGCCCGACGGGTACACCCTGTTCATGATCAGCAATACACATTTTGTCAGCGCCGCGCTTCACAAGAAGCTGGCCTATGATTCGCTCAACGATTTCACGCCGGTGACGCAGATCACCAGCGCGCCCAATGTGCTGGTGGTGCACCCGTCGCTGCCGGCCAAGACGGTGAAGGAACTGATTGCGCTGGCGAAAGCCCGCCCGGGCCAGATCGATTACGCGTCTTCCGGCAACGGCAGCACGCAGCATCTGACCGGTGCGCTGTTTGCCAGCATGGCCGGCATCAACATGACGCATATTCCGTACCGCGGCAGCGGGCCGGTGACTTCCGATTTGCTGGGCGGACAGGTGATGGTCGCGTTTCCGGGCATCGCCGGCATGCTGCCGCACATCAAGAGCGGCAAGCTGCGTGCGCTGGGGGTGACCGGCTCCAAGCGCTCGTCCGAACTGCCCGGCGTGCCGACGATTGCGGAAGCGGGGGTGAAAGGCTACGAAATGGTGGCCTGGTTCGGCATTGCGGGCCCGAAGGGCCTGCCGCGCGACATCCAGATGAAACTGCACAGTGAATTGCTGAGTGTGCTCAAGACCCCCGAGATGCAGAAAAGCCTGCTCGCCGTGGGCCAGGAACCGGCCTGGCAGGTGTCGCCCGAGAAGTTCTACGACTTCATGAAGGTCGAGGCTGCGAAATGGGCGAAAGTGGTCAAGGACAGCGGTGCGCAGATCAACTGACGCCTGACCCCGCGCTCCGGATTATGAAAACGCCGCTTTAATGCGGCGTTTTTTGTGGAGGATTGCGCGCCCGGTTGCTACTATTCATCCTGCAGGCCATCAAAATAATTAAGGAGGAGCAGATGAGTCACTCGCTATTGAGAGAGGCGATGTTCGCCATGGCGGCATCCGCCGCATCCATCATCATCGCGGCGCCGACCGCGGCTGCGCAAAACTACCCCGTAAAACCGATACGCATGATCGTTCCGTTCGCGGCGGGCGGCGCGACTGACGTGCCGACCCGGCTTACCGCGACCAAGTTGTCAGAACGATTTGGCCAGCAGGTGGTGGTCGACAATCGCCCGGGCGCAGGCGGTGCCCTGGGCACGGCCACCGCGGCCCGTGCCGAGGCCGATGGCTATACCATATTGATGACGGCTACGCCCTTCGTGCTCAGCCCGTTCATGTACAAGGCATTGGCATATGATCCGCTCAAGGACTTCGTGCAGGTCACGCAGTTCGGCGCCGCCCCCAACGTGCTGGTGGTACATCCCTCGCTGCCGGTGAAATCGGTGAAGGAACTGATTACCCTGGCCAAAAGCCAGCCGGGCAAGCTCGACTGGGCTTCTTCGGGCAGCGGCGGCTTTCAGCACCTGTCCGGAGAACTGTTCATGGCCATGGCCGGCGTCAAAGTGACGCATGTGCCGTATAAGGGCAGCGGCGCGGCCATTGCCGATACCCTGGGCGGGCAGGTCAAGATCGGTTTTCCCGGCATTGTCATTGCGCTTCAGCATCACAAAGCAGGAAGACTGCTTGCGTTGGGAGTGACCACGGCGCAACGCTCGCCACAGATGCCCGATGTTCCCAGCCTTGCCGAAGCCGGGGTGCCGGGCTACGACGCCACGTTCTGGATGGGCATGTCGGTGCCCACGGGTACCCCCAAGGCCATCATCGACCGGCTGTACAGGGAAACCTCCGAACTGCTGCGCTCGCCCGACATTGTCGAGGGTTTCCTGCGCAGCGGCACCAATCCTGCGCCTTCGACGCCCGAGCAGTTCAGGAAGTTCGTGCAGTCGGAGTACGACAAGTGGGGCAAGGTCATACGCGAAGTGGGGATCAAGGCCAACTGAGGGGCTGTGTTGCATGGGAGGGCCCGCCGGCTCGCAGTCATGACCGGCGGGTCTTGGGAAATGAACAAAGCGACGCGGGATGCGCAATGCGTAACGCGCGGAAATCAGGAGTTTGATAATGCTGGAAATCATGCGCTGCGGCGAGGCCCTTGGCGCGGAAGTCCTGGGAGTGGACCTGTCGCAGGACATGGATGAACGCACTTTTCGCGGCATCGTGGATCTGCTGCATGAGCATGAGGTGATTTTTTTTCGTGGCCAGAACCTGACGCCGGAGCAGCACATTGCATTCAGCCGGCGTTTCGGCGAGCTCGAACACCATGTGCGCAAGGAATGTTGCAGGCCCGGCTACCCCGAGATTTTCGTGGTGTCCAACGTCATCGAGAACGGCAGGCCGATCGGCACCCAGGACGCGGGCCTGTTCTGGCACTCCGATCTTTGCTACAAGCAGCAGCCGAGCCGGGCTTCGCTGTTTTATGCACGCGAGGTGCCGCACAGGGATGGCCGGCCGGTGGGCGACACCATGTTCGCAAGTACAACCGCGGCCTACAACGCGCTGCCGGAAGCGACGCAGCAGGCGCTGCACGGCAGGCGGGCCATCAACTCCTATGCCAGGGGCTATTACCGCGACCGCAAAAGCGGCCCGCGGCCGCAATTGACCGAAGAGCAGCAGAGGAAAACTCCGGATGTCGCCCATCCTGCGGTGCGCACCCATCCCTATAACGGCAGGAAATGCCTGTTCGTCAATGAAGGCTATACGACGCGCATTGAGGGCATGGCGCAAGCGCAAAGCGACGCCATGCTCGCCGGGTTGTTCGCTCATATCAAGAAGCCGGAGTTCGTGTACCGGCACCAGTGGCAGGTCGGGGATTTCCTGATCTGGGACAACTGCGCGACCCAGCATTGCGCGGTGCAGGATTACGCATTGCCGCAGCGCCGCCTGATGGAGCGCACCACGCTGTGCGGCACGGTGCCGTTCTGAGGGCGCGGCTGCTTTTCAAGGCAGACGAGTTTTTATAAGTATTTGTTTTTATTCATTATTTTGTAATTTTCTGCGGCGATCACCCAGCCCTGCCGCGCATCTGCCTCAATACATCCACCTCAATTCTTGAGCAGGGCAAGCAGCGCGGCGCCGTAGCGCTCCAGTTTTTTGGCGCCCATGCCGGGTATCGCGGCCAGTGCCTCCTGGTCCTGCGGTCTTAAGGCCGCGATTTCCGCCAATGTGCGGTCGTGGAAAATCACATAAGCCGGCACGGCCTGTTCCCGCGCCTGCGCCATGCGCCAGGCCTTGAGCCGTTCCAGCACTCCGGCATCCGCGGCCGTCAGTGCGTCAGTGGCAGTGCCGCCGCGCGTTCTGGCCACCCTGTTGCGGCGCGGTGCAAGACGGCGCATTTCGACCCGCTGTTCGCCCTTGAGCACAGGCCGGCTGGCATCGCTCAGGCGCAGTGCGCCATAGGCATCATGATCGGGGCGGGCGTAGCCCAGCGCCACCAGCTGGCGGAACACGTTGCGCCAGGCCGCCTCATCGAGATCGGCGCCAACACCGAACACGCCAAGCTGGTGGTGGTGCCACTGCGTCACCCGCGCGGTGGCGTTTCCGCGCAGCACGTCGATGAGGTGCACGGCGCCGAAGCGCTGGCCGGTGCGGTAAACGCACGACAGCGCCTTGCGTGCCGCCTCGGTCGCATCCCAGGTTTGCGGCGGTTCGAGGCAGGTGTCGCAGTTGCCGCAGGGTGTGCTCGATTCACCGAAATAATCCAGCAGCCGCACGCGGCGGCAACCTGCCGTTTCGCACAGGCCCAGCAGCGCGTTGAGCTTGGACACGGATACGCGGCGGAATTCCTCGCTGCCCTCGGACTGGTCTATCATGCGCCGCTGCTGCACCACGTCACCCAGGCCGTACGTCATCCAGGCGTCAGCAGGCGTGCCGTCGCGCCCCGCGCGGCCGGTTTCCTGGTAATAGCCTTCTATGCTTTTGGGCAGATCGAGATGAGCGACGAAACGCACGTCGGGCTTGTCTATGCCCATGCCGAAGGCGATGGTGGCGACCATCACGACGCCGTCCTCGCGCTGGAAGCGTGCCTGGTTGTCGGCGCGTGCTGCAGCATCCATGCCGGCGTGATAAGGCAGCGCGTTCACGCCACGCGTTGCCAGCCACGCTGCGGTTTCCTCGACTTTCCTGCGCGACAGGCAATAGACGATGCCGGCTTCGCCCGTGTGCTCCTCGCGGATGAAGCGCAGCAGCTGGTTGCGCGGATCGTGCTTGTCGACGATGGTGTATCGGATGTTGGGCCGGTCAAAGCTGGACACGAACACGCGCGCTTCGCCAAGCGCGAGCTGGCGCATGATCTCGCCGCGCGTCTGCGGGTCGGCGGTGGCGGTGAGCGCGATGCGCGGCACCGCGGGAAAGCGCTGGTGCAGCACCGAAAGCTGCATGTATTCAGGGCGGAAATCATGGCCCCACTGCGAAACGCAATGTGCTTCGTCGATGGCGAACAGGGCGATTCTGCTGCGCTCCAGCAGGTCGAGCATGCGCGGCATCATCAGCCGCTCGGGCGCGACATAAAGCAGGTCGAGCTCGCCCGCGCCCAGCTTGCGCTCGACAGCAGCAGCGGCGGCGGCATCAAGGGTGGAATTGAGCAGGGCTGCGCGCACGCCCTGCTGCGTGAGCGCAGCCACCTGGTCCTGCATCAGCGCAATCAGCGGAGAAACCACCAGCGCCGTGCCCGGACGCAGCAGTGCCGGCAGCTGATAGCACAGCGATTTGCCGCCGCCCGTGGGCATCAGCACCAGCGCGTCGCCGCCGCCGGCGACGTGCGCCACGATTTCCCGCTGCGCGCCGCGGAACGCCGCATGGCCGAACACCGTGCGCAACAGGCGCAGGGCCTGGTCGTCGCTTTTGTCGCTCACGATTCAGGATGAGGCCACGCAGGCCGCGCGTGGCGCGCAAAGCAGCGGCGGATGGTCACTGCCTGCCGCGCGAAAAACGCCGGATGACCGCCAGCACGCCCATGATGGCGATGCTGCCGGTTCCGAACATCAGGATTTCCAGCGGCCACAGGTTGTGCGAGGTCGGATCGCGGATGGTGTCGATGAGGATGCGCAATACCACGACCAGCATCATCAGCAACGGAATCGCAGCGGCAAGGCGCCAGCCGTCGCGCCACCTCCACAGCGCCCATGCCGGCCACGCCAGGGCGGCGGCGAGCAGGCCGAGCACCGCCAGCATGAAGCCCGACAGCCACAGGGCCGCGCCCGGCGAGTCGGGCGCGTTGCGCCGTTTTTCCATTTCCTGGGCGTGCAGTTGCTGCTCCAGCCGCCGCAGTTCGGCGACCCATTGCGGTGGCTGTTGCGGTGCCGCGGGCGCGCCGGTGCCGACAAGCCGCACCGGGTAACTCGCCGCACTCCATTCGCGCCAGGGGTCGCCGCCGCCGACGATGACGCGGACTTCATCGACCTCGTCGCGCGCGTCGAGCGAGAACCAGCCCAGTGCCTCGCCTGAGCCGTTGCGCCTGAGCGCGGCATTGCTTTTGATTTTGATGACTGGTTTGCCGTTGAAATAAGGACGCGCCCAGATGCTGAGCGGCGTGTCGGTGCTGAATGCGATGTGCACATAAAAAGGCTGGTCGCGGCCGAGTTCGGCCTGTGCCGGCGGGTCGGTCTGCATCACCCGCACCTGCGTTTCGCCGTGTGCGCTGCAGGCGGCCACGGCAAGCGCGGCGGCGAACCACCGGCGCAAGCCTGCATGCAGAGCGTGGCGCAGGATGCGGAACGGGACGCCTGCGCTGACGGTCACGCTGCAGCCTGCGGCGGCCACATTTCCGACAGGCCGTCGGCTGCGCTGGCAGAGATGGTGGTGCGCACCATGTGCCGCGGCAGGTTGCCGGGCCAGGGCCTGCCGCGGTGCAGGGTGGCGCGATTGTCCCACATGATGACGTCGCCGGACTGCCAGCGGTGCACATAAGTATGCTCGGGCAGGGTGATGAAATCGAGCAGTTCCGCGATCAGCGCCAGCGCCTCGTCCCTGGGCATGCCATCGATGCCGCAGGTATGCGAAGCGATGTACAGCGAATCGCGGCCGTTCGCCGGGTTGCGCCAGCGCATGCGCCAGCGCACGGGCGGCAGGGTGGAGCGCTCGCGCTCGGAGGCAAGATGCGGCGCGATCTTGCCACGTGAGTGCGCGTAGTCATGCCAGGCATAGGCGTTTTCCAGGCGCCTGCGCTGCGCTTCCGGCAGGCGCTCCCATGCCAGACGCTGCGATGCGAATTCGGTTTCCCCGCCGCTGGGCGGAATGGTGCGCGCCGACAGCACCGAGGCGAGCGCCGGCGGCACCTTGAAGCAGCTGTCGGTATGCCACAACTGGTTGGCCTTGGCGCGCAGCGCTTCCTTGTGATCGGGCGACACCAGCGCGCCGGTATCGCGGTCGATGTTGGTGAGGATGCTGAACGGAGTGCCTTCGCCGAGCGAGGCGGCCTTGGCGATTTCAAGCGCGCCGAAGCGCTGCGAAAACGCGGCCTGCAGCTCATTGGTGACGGGCTGGCCGCGGAACAGCAGCACCGAATGCTCATCGAAAGCCGCGCGTACTGCGGCGTAGGCGGCGTCGCTTGCCACGACATCAGCGAGTCCGGCGCCGCGGATTTCCGCCGCGAAGCCGGGGCCCAGCGGCACAGCCTGTATTGCCTGCATCGACATTCTCCTGCATTGCGACGCGCCGCACGGTGGCGGCGCAAAACATCATGCTAGCATCGACAGGAGGTTTTTGTAACGCGCGTGTCAGGCAGGGTGGCCTGCCGGCTCACGCCGCCAGCAGGGCCCTGCATATTTCATCCATGTGACGGTGATCGGTGCCGCAGCAGCCGCCCATCACCGACAGACGCGGCAGCATGGTTTTAAGTTCGCGGTACTGCCCGCCGAATTCATGCGGATTGCCAGAATCGAGGTCGGTACACTCGTCGAGCTCGGCATGGCTGCGCCGTGAGGCGTTGGCGCGCACGCCGCGGATGCGTTCGCGCCAGGCGCCATCCGCGGCAAGCGCGGGCAGGAAATGGACTGGGTGCGCACAATTGATCATGTAGTAAGTCGCATAGCCGTCGGTTTCGGCATCGGTGCGGGTAATCGCCTGTTCCAGCGTGTCGCCCGAGGGCAGGCGGCCGTCGGTTTCCAGCGTGAACGAGATCGCCACCGGCATGGCGTGCATGCGCGCAGCCTGCACGATGCCGACTGCCTCCTCGATGTAATTCATGGTAAAGGCGGCTGTCATGTCGGCATCGGTCTGCGCGAACGTGGCGATCTGCACGGCATGATAATCCCGCGCCTGGCGGGTGTTCATGCGCGTCGCCGGTCGGTAGCCGTCACCGCGCGGCCCGAGGTTGCCGCTGATCACGACCGGAGTGCGGGCAGTTTCGTAGGCGTCGCGTATTTCCAGCAGCAGGCTGACCGCCTTGCGGTTGATGTCCGCCAGCGCCGTCGCGTCGTAGCCCAGCCGTGCGCCCCAGTCGGCGCTGGCGCGCCAGGTGGGCGTTTCCAGCACGATGCCGATCTGGTTGGCGCGGGCAATTTGCGCATAGCGGTCATAGCTACGCCGCAGCACGCGCCAGCCGGCGTCGTCCTTCAGCAGGTCGAAAGAAGCGAAATACGGCAAGTCGATGCTCTCGTGAAAAATCAGGGTGGTCTCGATGCCGCCTTCGGTGATGAACAAGGTATTGCCCAGTTGCGGCAGGCGCTGGCGATATTTACTCATGCTGTGATCTCCGGTTTGATGCATCATGTTGTACCGTGCGCGTCGTACCCTGCGCGGGCAGTTGGCAGCGGTCTCGGCTTGGTGTTGAATTCGACATGCGGCAGCATAAGCCCTGCCAATTACAATGACCAAAGCCGTTTCGGCAAAAAACCGGACGAATCTGCCATGCCATCCGACCATCACCCCGTAGACGTGGCCATACTCGCCTTCCCCGAGTGCACAGCCTCCGTGGTGTACGGCCTGTACGACTTGTTCAGATCGGCCGGGCGCGACTGGGGCCTGATCGTCGACGGGTGTCCTGGCCCCGAGGTGATGCGGCCACGCATCGTGTCGGCGCATGCCGGCGCCTTTACCGTGGCCAACGGCGTGACGATGTGCGCTGAATCGGCGCTGCTGCCTGATGCGCTGCCAGGCATCGTGTGCGTGCCGGAACTGTTTGTGCCCCCCGGCGAATCGCTCGCCGGGCGTTTCGCGCGCGAGGTCGAGTGGCTCAGAACCTGCCACGCCGCGGGTTCCATCATTGCCGCGACCTGCTCGGGTGCGCTGTTGCTGGCCGAGGCGGGCCTGCTCGACGGCCACGAGGCAACCACGCATTGGGCATATTGCGACATCCTGGCGCAGCGCTATCCGGCGGTACGGGTGCAGCGGCAGCGCACCCTGGTTGCGGCCGGCGAGGGGCAGCGGCTGGTGATGACGGGAGGCGGCAGTTCGTGGCTGGACCTTGCGCTCTACCTGATCGCCCGCGCCACCGATGTCGAGACCGCGATGCAGGTCGCGCGCATCAATCTCATCGACTGGCATGCCGTCGGCCAGCTGCCGTTCGCGCGCCTGGCGCGTTCGCGGCAGGTGGAGGATGCGGTGATCGCGCGCTGCCAGAGCTGGATTGCCGAGCACTACCACGAAGCTGCGCCGGTTGCAGCGATGGTGCGGCTGAGCGGGCTGGCGGAGCGCTCCTTCAAGCGTCGCTTCCAGCAGGCGACCGGCATGCCGCCGCTGGAATACGTGCACACATTGCGGCTCGAGGAAGCCAAGCACATGCTCGAATCCACGGACCAGCCGGTGGAGGCCATCGCCAACGAGGTGGGCTATGAGGACGCCGGGTTCTTCAGCCGCCTGTTCCGGCGCAAGGTCAATCTTGCGCCGGGGCAGTATCGCAAGCGCTTCGGTTCGATGAGAAAAGCCCTGCAGCAGGGTCCTGCAACGGAATAGCCGGTACGCGGAAGCGCCGCATGGCGTCTGTTATAGTGAAGCGGCCGCATTGCGGCCGCTTTCATGATAAACAGGGGGAGAACCATGGCGGTGATGTATGCAGCAGGGGCGTGGCGGGGCTTGATGGCGCGATTGCCGATGGCCGCATTGTGCGCGGCGGCGTGGATAAGCGGCGCCGTGCACGCCCAGTCTCCCGCCTGGAAGCCGGAGCGGGCGGTTGAAATCATCGTCGGCACCGCGCCTGGTGCGGCGCCCGACAAGACGGCACGCACCATGCAGCGCATCTGGCAGGCGCGTGCAATCCATGACGGGCCGGTCTCGGTCGTCAACAAGCCCGGCGGCGGCAATGTCATCGCCTGGACCTACCTCAACCAGCATGCCGGCAACGGGCATTATCTGATGATAGGCAATCTCAATGTCATCATCAGCCGCGCCATCGGCAGAAGCCCTTTCGCGCATTCGGACTTTGCCTGGGTCGCCATGCTGTTCGACGAGTTCTTTGCGCTGTCGGTGCGTGCCGATTCGCCGATCGGCGGCGGGCGCGATCTGGTGGCGCGCCTGCTCAAGGACCCCGGCGCGCTGACCATAGGCGTCTCCACTTCAATAGGTGGCGCCAATCACCTGTCGGCGGCCCTGGCCCTGCATCGTGCGGGCGTCGATCCGAAGCGCGTCAAGTTCGTCGCATTCAAGGGCAGCGCCGATTCGATCACTGCGCTGCTGGGCGGCCACATCGATGCCGCTGCGACCGCGGTTTCCGCGGCAGTGCCGCACATGCGCAATGCGCAGCTGCGCACCATCGCGGTGTCCTCGCCGCAACGCCTGGGTGGCGCGCTGGCGGCGGTGCCGACATGGGCGGAGCAGGGCATCAACGGTACCATGACCAACTTTCGGGCGGTCATCGCGCCCAAGGGCACGGCGGCGGGTCCGGTGGCATTCTGGGAGCGCCGCTTTGCGCAGCTTGCCGAAACCGAGGAATGGAAAACTGAGCTGGAGAGCAGCCTGTGGTCGTGGAATTTCATGGACAGCGCAAAAACCGTCGCCGCGGTCGCATCCTATGCCGAGGATGTCGACGCGCTGGTCAGCACCCTGGGCCTGCGCAAAGCGCCCTGACCCTGTTCAGGAAGCCGCCTCGGACGTTTCGCGGTGCGCAGCGGCAAACTGCAGCGGCGTGACGATGCGAAACGGCAGCGGCTGATGCTTGCGCCGCGCGAACACCAGCAGGTCGCGGTCGCGGGTAATGAGGAAATCGGCACGGCAATCGCGCGCCAGTTCCAGGAATTTCTGGTCGTCGGCGTCCGCGCAGCGCGGCAATGTTGCGGCGTCGCCGTCCGGAGCGTGATCCCGCATGCATGCCAGGCGGCGGAATCGCGCGAGACATTCCGCCTGCGCGCCTGCTTCCAGCGGTGCTTTGCGCATCGGGTAGGTCAGCACCCGCGCCAGTTCCCGTTCGCAGTCGGCAGTGGCAAAAATTACCGCACCTTCCGCCTCGACCGCGTTGCTGATGGCGGCGACCCCGCGGTCGCTGAAGACCAGCCAGTCGAGCCAGACATTGGTGTCGAGGACCAGGCGCAGCGGCATTATCTGATCGGCAGGAACACGGCGGTGGCGAGATTCTGGATGACCTTGACGATGGTCCGGTTGTTCTTGTCGGCCACAATCTTGGACAGCACGTCGAGGCTGACGATGATTTTGCCGAATTCACGTTCGAAGCTGAGGTTGGGCACCGGGCCGGCGCCTTCGTTGGAGAGCAGCAGCAGGTTGCCCCTGGCATCGCGCGCGTTGGACAGCTTCCATACCGCGATTTCCACGTTGCGCGCGGCATTGTGCAGGCTCTGGGGATAAAGGTCGTCGGTGAGGAAGAACTCGGTCTTGTCGTTGAACGCGCCCTGTATCATGTTGCCGAGTCCGGCGATGAAAGCCAGCACGCGGTCGCCCTGATAGTCTTCGCGGAACGCCAGGTGAATGGCCTGGGTGCCGCGCGCACCCTGCAATTCAGGAAATTTCCAGGCATGCCAGCCCTCGAAAATGCGCGCCACGCCCGCTTCGACACTGGTCTGGCCGCTTTTTTTCAGCTCCTGCGGGTTTCGCCGGTAGAGCTTTTCGGCAAGCAGCCGCAGGCTCAGGAAAATCTCGCGCTGGTGGGCTTCGGCGATGCGGTCGATGTCGGTTTTGGCGAGTTGCGAGGGATGAAAGCTGCTGCGCGCTGCTTTGGTGGGCGCGGTGCCGCTGCCCGCGCATGCCGTCAGCAGGCATAAGCCGGTAAGGAGAACGAATGCATAACGCATGCACAATGATAACGCGAAGCCGGCGCAGGGTGCGCAGGCGCAAGGAGGCGGAAACGGGGGCGGCCAGATTTGCCGCCAGCGCCGCTCCGGAATGCGCCGGTGCTGAACGGACAGCCGAAATGCGCTAAGCTGCGCGGCTTGATGAAGCACGAGAATCCAGCACACTTGCCCGGCAGCATCGTCCGCTCGATATCGCGGGAGGACATGGCGGATCTGCCCATACGCCGTTACGAAGGCAGAATCTGCGTGGTGACGGCGCCGCCGGATCTCGAACAGGCGCTGGCGGACATCCGGCGGCAGAGCGTGGTCGGTTTCGATACCGAAACACGGCCTGCGTTCAGGAAAGGCGAAAGCCATCTGCCCTGCCTGGCGCAGGTGGCCACCGCAGGCGCGGTATACCTGTTCCCTTTGCGCCAGGCGGGCGCATTGCCGCTGTTGAGCGAGCTGCTGGCGGCGCCGCACATCGCCAAGGCGGGCGTGGCGCTGGCAGACGACCTGCGCAAACTCAGACAGGTGCTGCCCTTCGAGGAGCAGAACATGCTGGATCTGGGTGCGGTTGCGCGTCGCTGCGGCCTGGCGCAGAGCGGCGTGCGCAACCTTGCCGGCATATTCCTGGGTTTTCGCGTTGCCAAGGGCGCCCGCACTTCGAACTGGGCCGCGCCACGCCTCAGTGCGGCGCAGGTCACCTATGCCGCAACCGACGCCTGGGTGTGTCGCGAACTTTATCTGCGTTTTCAGGCGCTGGCGCTGTTGCCGGCATGACGCGCGGAAATCGTGCCGCGAACCTGTAATCTGCCCTTGCTGCCATGTCAAGAACCACCATACGCGCCATCACCCTGGACCTCGACGATACGCTGTGGCCGGTCGGGCCGACCATCGTGCGCGCCGATCAGCGCGCGCACGCATGGCTGGCGGCGCGCGCGCCCGAGGTGGCTGCCGCCTGGCCGACGCACAGGCTGCGGGAACTGCGCGCGGCGATCCATGCCGCCCGTGCCGACCTGCGCCACGATTTGCTGCAGATCCGGCGCCTGGCCCTGGAGCAGGCATTCGAGCAGTGCGGTTTCGACCCCGCCGCGGTCGCGCACACCATCGCGCAGGCGCTGGAGGTGTTCATGCGCGCACGCAACGAAGTCGAGCTGTACCCCGAAGTGACGGCCTGCCTGCAGCGCCTGTCGCGGCGCTATCCGCTGGCTTCGCTCACCAACGGCAACGCCGATCTTTCCCGCATCGGACTGGACCATCTGTTTCACGCCAAGGTGGCAGCGCACGCCCATGGCACCTGCAAGCCCGATGCGGCGCTGTTTCACATTGCCTGCCGCGAACTCGGCTGCCCGCCGCACGAGGTAGTGCACCTGGGCGACGATGCGGATCACGACGTGCGCGGCGCGCGTGAAGCCGGTCTGCATGCGGTGTGGATCAATCGTGAAAACCGCCCATGGCCGGGTGAAGACGCGCCGGTCGCGGTGACGGATCTCGAGGCATTCGAGCGCTGGCTGGAATACGCCTAGCGGCGCCTTGCCCGCATCAGCGCTGCGGACTGGTTTTCCGCAGTGCCCGCAGCACCCGGCCGCCAGCGCGGCCGTCTGCCGGCAGGCCGGCCGCCGCCTGAAATGCCGAGATGGCGGCGCGGGTGCGCGCGCCGATGGCGCCGTCTGCGCTGCCGATATCGTAACCGCGTGCCAGCAGCAGTTCCTGCAGTTCGCGGCGTTCGGCGCGCGACAGGCCGGGATCGTCCGTGGGCCAGGGGGTATGAAAGGGACCGCCGCCGCGCAGCCGGTCGGACAGGTGGGCGATGGCCAGCGCGTACGATTCAGCGGCATTGTAGGAGTAAATCGCATCGAAGTTCTTGAACACGATGAATGCCGGGCCGCGCGTGCCGGAGGGCAGCAGCAGTGCCGCCGGTCCGTCACCGGCGAGCGCGGTGCCGTCGATGCGCCGTATGCCGAGACGGTTCCATTCCGCCAGCGCCTGGCGGGTGCGGCGCCCGGCAGGGCCGCCGTAGTTCTGCGGCAGGCGCACTTCGTAGCCCCAGGGCTGGCCGCTGATCCAGCCTGCCTGCTTGAGATAGTTGGCGGTGGAACCCAGCGCATCGGGCACCGAGCCCACAATGTCGCGGCGGCCGTCGCCATCAAAGTCAACTGCCAGGCGCTGGAAGGTGGAGGGCATGAACTGGGTATGCCCGAACGCGCCGGCCCAGGAGCCCGCCAGCGCCTCGGGTGGCATGTCGCCATTCTGCAGGATGCGCAGCGTGGCCATGAGTTCGCCGCGAAAGAAGCGCTGCCGGCCACCGAAGCAGGACACCGTGGCCAGCGAGCGCACCAGCGGGCGCCGGCCCATGGACTTGCCGTAATCGGATTCCACCCCCCATACGGCGATGATGGTATGGCGGTCGACGCCAAACCTGCGCTCGGCATCCGCCAGCACTGCGGACCATTCTTCAAGCCTGGCCTGGCCGTCGGCAATGCGCTGCGCGTCCACCAGTGTCGCGAGGTAATCCCAGATCGGCGTCTTGAATTCGGGCTGGTTGTCCATGGCCTCGATCACGCTGCGGTCGGGCTCGAGGCCGCGCATGGCGGCATCGAAAGTCTGCGCGCTGATGCCTTTGCCCGTTGCCTCGCGCCGCAGGTCGCCGACGCAGGTGTTGAAATCGCTGGCGTAAGCGGAGGCTGCCGCTGCCAATGACAGTAACGCCGCTAGCGTTTTGGCAATGTTCATTTTTTTCTGCATTTCAATGCGCACGACACCATCTCCTGTTGGTATTGACGCAAGCTGAACGCTGACGTTCCGTGCGATTTCCTGCGCTCATTGCAAGGTATGGCTATAAGTAATTGATTTTTATATATTATTAAAATTCTGCGCCTGGGTTCATCCTGCCCATGCGACAAGCGCCGTGCGGTTCCGGCAGCGTGCGCCTGGCTTGGTCCCGGTGCTAGTACAGCGCCCAGCGCCGCGTGCGCATCGCGCGCTCGACGCGCTCGACGGCGAGCGCCATGGCGGCGGCGCGCGGCGCAGTGCGTTCGCGCGTGGCGCGCTCGAGCACCTCGCGGGTGTTGGCGCGCAGCTTTTCCGCGATGGTCGTGAAAGCGGCAGTCTGGTTCTGGCCGCGATACTCCATGGCGGCGCAGATCACCCCGCCGGCGTTGGCGATGAAATCGGGCAGGCACACGATGCCTTTTTCATGCAGGATCTGCTCGGCCCCGGCCGTGAACGGGATGTTCGCGCCCTGCAGCACCAGCCTGGCGTGAAGGCGCTGCACATTCTCTTCGCGGACGACATCGGGACGCGCAGCAGGAATCCAGATGTCGCACTCGACATCGATGATGGCATCGGCGGCGAGCTTGCGGCCGCGCGGGTAATCGCTCACGCTTTTGCCATCAGCCTTGAGCGCGATGAGTTCGGCAACATCAATGCCCGCAGGGTCGTGCAAGGTGCCTGCGGAGTCGCTCGCAGCCACCAGCACCGCGCCTTCCGCGGCAAGAAAGCGCGCGGCATGCTTGCCTACCGCGCCGAAACCCTGCACCGCGATGCGCGCGCCTTTCAGCTCGAACCTGCAGAACCCAGCGGCAATTTCCGCGGCGTGGCGCAGGCCCCAGCCGGTGGCGCCAACTTCGTCGAGCGGGATGCCGCCCAGTTCGGGCGGCAGGCCCGCGGCGCGGCCGATCTCGTCCTTCACCCATGCCATGCAGCGCTCGTCCGTGCCCATGTCGGGGCCGAAGATGTAATCCGTTTCGTTGCGCAGCGCGGCGGCAAAACCGCGCACCAGTGTTTCCTTGGCGTCGGCCGCCATGCGTGGGTCGGCGAAAATCACTGATTTGCCGCCGCCGTGGGGCAGGCCGGCGGCGGCATTCTTGAGCGTCATTGCGCGCGCCAGGCGGAAGCATTCCGCGGTGCTCACGTCGGGCGCCATGCGCAGGCCGCCGATCGCGGGACCGGCGGCGACGTTATCCACCACCAGCACGCCTTTGAGCCCGATGGCGGGATTGTGGACGTGAATGATTTTCGCCGGGCCCAGCGTGTCGGAAAACCCGAAAACATCTTCCATCAGCCATGCTCCGTGGTCATTGGGGACGTGCGCAGTTGTACGGCGGCGCCGGCCTGCGGGTACTGACGCAAATCAAACCGTGTTCAGTGCACCGCGCCTATCCTGAACGAGGCCTTGTCCTGGGCATCGAGCTGGGCCATCAGGCCGGTTTCCCAGGCCAGGTACTGCTTCATGGCTTCACGGTTTCCGGCATGGCGGTCATGCACGAAAAACAGGTAATCAATGCACTCGGCGTCGGGCGGGGTGTCGGGCGAGGCTTCGGTTGCATGGCCGGCGGCGCTCCACGCCTTGAGACCCCCGGCGAGCAGCCTGATGTCCCGCATGCCGGCCGCGAAGAGTTCGCCTGCGGCCAGGCGCGCGACATCGGCTTCCTCCGCCAGCAGCACGATCATGCCTTTCACATTGCGGGCATCGGCAGCCAGGCGCGAACGTATGCTCCAGCGGCTGCCCGGAATGTGGGCCTTGCGATAGTGCAGGCTGTGGCCGAGATCGAACACCGCGCAGCTGCCGGCATCCAGGGCTTTTTTCAGTTCCGCAGGCGTCATCATTGCAAGCGCGGGCAGCACGGGTGGTTGCGCGGGGGTGCCCCTGAGAGGCGATTTCACCCCGCCTTCGAGCACGTACGGATCACAGCCCAGCTGCCTGAGCCAGCTCGCCACCACCGGCGCGCGCACCATCTCGCCGCCATCGATGAGCACGATGCGGGCGTTTCTCACGCCCACCCATTGGTCGGTCGCCTGGATCAGCTGGCCGCCGGGGGCATGCACCGCGCCGGGAATCGAGCCTGCGCTGAATTCCTCGGGCGTGCGCACATCGCACAGGTAGGTGGTGCGCGCGCCGTCCCGCAGCCAGGCCGCAACATCAGCGGCCTGCACGGTCTTGATCTTGAAGCGCGCCATCAGCTGCTGCGCCGCAGCCTGCTGCGCGGGCAGGGCGGCCTCGTCGATCTGTTCCGGATATTTCCTGGTCGAGCCGTATTCGAGCTGATAATCCGAGAGATACCAGCCCTGGGTGCCGTTTTCCAGCGCGTACACCGGGTTCGGCACGCCGAAGTTGATGAGGGTCTGCGCGCCGAGGATGGAACGCGTGCGTCCGGCGCAATTGACGATGATCTTGGTGTTGGGGTTTTTTACCATGGCAGGCACGCGCAGCGGCAGCTCGGCATTGGGCACGCAGGTCGAGCCGGGTATGGTCATCTTGTGATGCTCGTTCAGCGGGCGGCCGTCGAACAGCACGAAATCCTCGCCGGCCTGTTTCATGCGCGCAAGCTCCTGCGCCGTGATGCGCGGCGTGCTGTAGGCATGCTCGACCAGTTCGCCGAAGGTCTTGCTTGGCACGTTGACCCCTGCGAACAGCGCATGCCCCGCCGCTGCCCATGCCTTGTTGCCGCCGTCGACTACCGCGACATCGCCATAGCCCATGTCGAGCAGGCGTTGCGCCGCGCGTTCCGCGACGCCCAGCACGCCGTCATCGGTGAGCACGATGGAGGCGGCTTTGCGCGGCACCAGGGTCACGACGTCGAGTTCGAGCCGGCTGTAGGGGCAGGGCGTGGCGAACAGCATGTGCGATTCGCCAAACTGGCCTGCCTCGCGCACGTCGAGCAGCGCGAACTCGCTGCCGTCGTGAAGCATGGTCTTGAGCTGCTTTGCAGAAACGCGTTTGATGTCGGTCATGTTTTCACGCTTGTCGATGAGAGTTGGATGACGGCCGGCAACGGTCGTGCGCGTCATGAGGCGCGGGGCCGGCTTGTGGTGCCGATTATACTGCGCCGGCCACGATGCGGGATTTGATCGTTACAATAATGCCGTCATGAACAGTGAAGACATCATCGAATTCTGGTTCGGAGAAGCGAATCGCGTGAACTGGTTTGCGCGCAACGAGGCTTTTGATCAGACGATACGCCGGCGCTTTTCTGCAGTGCATGCGGCCGCGGCACGCTGCGAACTCGAGAATTGGCGCAGGAGCGCTGAAGGCCGGCTCGCGGAAGTCATCGTCCTTGACCAGTTTTCGCGCAACCTGTACAGGGATTCGGCGCAGGCCTTTGCCTGTGACAGCCTGGCCCTGGCGCTGGCGCAGGAGGCGGTGCGCATGGGCGCCGACTGGGGGATGCCGCCCGCGCACAAGGCCTTTCTGTACATGCCCTATATGCATGCCGAGTCGCCGCTGATTCACGAACAGGCGGTGCGGCTGTTCAGCCAGCCCGGGCTCGAATACAACCTGGAGTTCGAACTCAGGCACAAGGCCATCATCGACCGCTTCGGCCGTTATCCGCATCGCAATGCGCTGCTCGGGCGCGAGTCGGGTCCTGAAGAACTGGCGTTTCTGGCGCAGCCGGGATCGTCGTTCTGAAACCGCCTGTGCGCGCCGGGACTCAGCGCAACAGCAGCGGTATGCCGCTCAGGACAAGCACGCCCGCCACCAGGCGCCTGAACATGACGTCATTAAGGTTGGCGTGGATGCGGTTGCCGAGAAACACGCCAAGCGCCATCATCGGCAGCGCCACTGCGCAGGCAATCACCACGTCGCGGGTGAATTCGCCAACGGCGATGTAGCCGGCGCCGCGGAAGATGCCGAGGCCGAAGAGGATGCCGGCCACCGTTGCGCGAAATTCATCCTTGCCGTGCTTCAGGATGTCGAGATAGATCGCAAAGAACATGCCCGCCATGGAGCCGAACATGGTGCCGACAAAACCGGCAAGCATGCCTGCGACCGGCGTCACCGCGAACATCGGCAGTTTTACTTTCAGGCGCCTGCGGAAAGTGGCCCACAGCGAGTGCAGGCCGTAGGCCAGCACGAAACCGCCAAGCATGCGGGTGAGCGTAAGCGTGTCGATGATCTTGAAAAAATACACGCCCAGCCCCACACCGGCTACACACCACGGCATTACCCGCCACAGGTCGCGCCACACGATGTGGCGGTATTCGGTGCGCAGGATCAGCGCCGAGGACAGGATGCCCAGCACCGTCACCATGGGTACCACGGTCTTGAGCGACATGGTCAGGGCGAGCAGCGGTACGGTCACCCCGCCGAAACCCGCGCTGCCGCGGATGGCGTAGGAAAGCACGATGACGAAGCAGAAGAAAATCAGCTGGGGAACGGACAGCGCGTCCACAGCATCATGGCATGACCGGGCACGCGGCCCGGGTCATTTCTTGTCTTTGTTGGCGGACAGGCCGCCGCCGAGCAGGGCGGCGGTGGGGCGGCGCGCATGGCCGCGCAGTGGTGATGGTGCAGGGGGCTGAGCGGCGGTTGCGGCCGCCGAGGGCTCATAGGGCTTGGAGAAATCGAAACCCGAAGCGTCCACGGTTTTTCTGGGAGAGGCGCCGTGCGCAGGCCGGCGCTCGCGGTTGTCGCGTGCGCTGCGGTCGCGGCTGCCGCCGTCGCGGCCTTCCCGGGACCGCTGCGGGCGCTCTCCGCCCCGTTCCGCGCCTGCTGCGTCGAAGCCTTCGGCAGGCTGACGCGGAATGCTGCGCTTCAGCAGCTTTTCGATTTCGACGAGCATTTTCTCCTCGTCCTTGCACATCAGGGAAATCGCCTCGCCCGGCATGCCGGCGCGTCCGGTGCGGCCGATGCGGTGGACATAGTCTTCCGGCGTGTGGGGCAGTTCGTAGTTGATGACATAGGGCAACTCGGCAATGTCGATGCCGCGCGCGGCGATGTCGGTCGCGACCAGGGCGGTAGCGCGTCCTTCCTTGAAATCGGCCAGCGCCTGTTCGCGTTCGGCCTGGGTGCGGTCGCTGTGGATGGCGGTGGCGTTGATGCCGTCACGCACCAGCTCGCGCGCCAGCCGGTTTGCATCGCGCTTCATGCGCACGAATACCAGCACCTGATTGATATCACGCGAGCGGATGAGATGCGCGAGCAGGGCGCGTTTGCGCAGCGCCGGCACTTCGTAGACGATGTGGGATACCAGGTCCGCCGGTGCGTTGCGGCGCGCCACTTCGATCAGCAGCGGGCTTCTCAGCAGCTGGTTGGCGAGCTTTTTGATGTCGTCGGAAAAGGTTGCGGAAAACAGCAGGTTCTGGCGCTGCGGCGGCATCAGCGCCAGGATGCGCCGGATATCGGGCAGGAAACCCATGTCGAGCATGCGATCGGCCTCGTCCAGCACCAGGATCTGCACCTGCGACAGGTTGACGGTCTTCTGCTGCACGTGATCGAGCAGGCGGCCGGGTGTGGCAACGAGGATTTCCACGCCGGCCATCAGCGCCTTGGTCTGCGGCTTCATGTCGACGCCGCCGTAAACGACGGTGGTGCGCAGCGGCAGATACTTGCCGTAGGCCTGCACCGATTCCTCAACCTGCGCCGCCAGTTCGCGCGTCGGCGTCAGCACCAGCGCGCGTACCGGATGCCGCGCGGGCGAAGGGCTGGTATTGGCGTGCGGAGCCAGCAGCTGCAGCAGCGGCAGGGTGAAGCCGGCGGTCTTGCCGGTGCCGGTCTGGGCGCAGCCCATGATGTCGCGGCGCTCAAGTATGGCGGGGATGGCCTTGGCCTGTATGGGCGTGGGCTCGGTGTAGCCCTGCGCGGCGACAGCCCGCTGCAGTTCCGGCAGAAGATTGAGGGAGGCAAACGTGACCGCGGTGGCGGGAGCCGCAGCCGGAGCGGCGGCGGCTGGAGCGGGGGCGTTCACAGGCGGCTGCGCCGGCATGCGGCCGGCACGGATATGCTTGGTATCGAATTCACGGAGGGAGATTATACCGCGATGTGTCTGCGGAGGCTACGTCAAGCCCGAAAACTACCAATTATTCAAAAACGTGTGGTAAATTGTTGGCACAGGATTGAGGTGAATTTTTACGGGGACGACGATTTTGCTGGATAGCGTGCTCGATACCGTTCAAACCGCTTTCGACGAGGCGCCGCGCAGCGCTTTTCCGCTGATTCTGACGCTGGACACCCACGGCGTGCCGCATCGCTGGATCACCTGGCAGCACGCCTGCTATTACTACTCCAAGGACCAGGTGGCGTGGAGCCTGGGCGAGTTTGCGTTCACCGTGCACGGCGGCCTTAACCGCATGACCGGCGAGCGCTCGTGCATCACCGCGAGCAGCATCATCGCCATCAAGGGCAAGGCAATGGCGATGAAGGCGTTCAGCCAGGTGCCGCCGCTCAACAATCGCGAGCTGTTTCACCGTGACCGTCAGATTTGCGCCTACTGCGCGCACATGTTTCCGATCGCCCGGCTGACGCGCGACCACATCAAGCCCTTTTCCAAGGGCGGCCGCGACACCTGGATGAACGTCGTCACGGCCTGCCGCGCCTGCAACGAGCGCAAAAGCGACCGCACGCCGGAAAAAGCCGGGATGGAACTGGTTTATCTGCCCTATGTGCCCAACCGTGCCGAGTACCTCATACTCACCAACCGGCGCATCCTTGCCGACCAGATGGAGTTCCTGGCGCAGCACGTGCCGGCGCAAAGCCGGCTGCATCAAAAGCCGCTTTAGCCGCCTGCTGCCTGCGCGATATTGACGCAGTCCGCAAAGCGCTGATAGTCTGGGTGTGTGGGGATCCCGCAGCCTCCCCGCGCAGCATTTCCGCATTTGCAAAGACGCCTCCGGCGTCCAAGGTCTGCTCTGACAGGTCATGCCTGAAAGGAGACGCCTTGGCTTCAGATACATTAAATACATTCCCCGCGCTTGCCGCAGTTCCCGCATTGTTTTTGCCCGGGCATCATCAGCCACGGCCTGGCGTTTTGTCCGTCCCGATTTCTTCGCATGCTGCGGATTTTATGCGCGCGGTAGCGTCCCGTCCGGCATGCGGTCATTGCAAAGGAGCATACCGTGAGCATGTCTGAGGCAACTTCGATTTCCTTTCCAGATCTGCAATCCGCGCTGGGCGGTTCCGAGCCGCCGCTGCTTATCGACGTACGGCGCGAGCCCGCATTCCGTGCCGCGGCAGAAATGGCTGCTGGTGCGTTGCGCCGCAATCCCGAGTCGATCGATGTCTGGGCGCGGGAACTGCCCCGCGCCAATGCCGTCGTCGTCTATTGCGTGCATGGGCACGAGGTCAGCCAGGGCGCAGCGAAGGCGCTGAATACGCGCGGCATCAAGGCCTACTTCCTCGAAGGTGGGATAGAGGAGGGCTGGAAGTCCATGCAGGGCGCACTGGATCGCAAGCCTGCCAACGCAGGCACCCGCTGGGTGACGCGCGAGCGCCCCAAAATCGATCGCATTGCCTGTCCCTGGCTGATCGCCAGATTCGTCGACCGCGATGCGCAGTTTCTTTACGTGCCCGCGTCGCAGGTGCGGGACGTTGCCAAGGCGCAGGATGCGATCCCGTACGACATACCAGACGTGGCGTTTTCTCACGATGGCGCGCTGTGCAGCTTCGATGCCTTCATTCGCCATTACCGCCTGACGGATCCGGCGCTGCAGCAACTGGCGTTGATCGTGCGTGGCGCGGATACCGCGAAGCTCGATCTCGCACCGCAGGCGCCCGGGCTGGCGGCCATTTCTCTCGGTCTGTCGCGCATTTTCGGTGATGACCAGGAGATGCTCAGGCATGGCATGGTGATGTACGACGCGCTGTATGCCTGGTGCAGGGAAGGGCAACAGGAAACTCATACCTGGAATCCGGGAGCGTACCCGTCCTGAGCGTCCTGAGGCAGGCGCGGCAAACGGATTGCTGAGTATTGTTTAGGCGCGTCTAGGCGTGTGCCCTTGCAGCGCCGCAATGCGGCACGGCCGGGACCGGCATGGACGGGTCTGGGTGTAAGGATCATTCACGCCAGCGGCCGACAGCAGCATGGCGACCAGCACGATCAAGCGGCTGCAATGTGGCTGCAGCGTGGCCCCCGGTTCTTTTGCGTGCATTGTGTGGCGGCTCCTGCCGCGGGGCTCTTTTTGTCAGGCAGTCACCGGGCTTTTGCGGCAAGTCGAAACTTGTGGATTCGCAGGGTGGTCTACCATTTGTTATCATGCTTCGGCTTGTTTTATCATCATATTGATTTTTAAGTGTTTTTTTAATCTCCGTGTTTGATCTGCACAGCCATTCGACATATTCCGACGGATTGTTGACGCCACAGCGGCTGGTGGCGCGTGCTGCCGAACGCGGCGTGACGGTGCTTGCCCTGACGGATCATGACGAGACCGGCGGACTGGAGGCTGCGCATGCAGCAGCCCGTGAAGCCGGGATCGAACTGGTGAGCGGAGTCGAGATTTCCGTGACCTGGCATGACCATACTCTGCACGTCGTGGGACTGCAGATCGATCCTTGCAGTCCGCAACTTGCCGCCGGTCTGGCGCAGGTGCGCAGCGGGCGCAGTGAACGCGCCGAGCGCATTGCGGCGGGTCTGGAGCAGGCAGGCATTGCCGGCAGCCTTGAGGGCGCGCGCGCCCACGCCACCAACCCGGAACTGGTCGGACGCACGCATTTCGCGCGTTACCTGATCGAGCGCGGGCACGCGCGCGATACCCAGGGCGTGTTCAAAAAATACCTCACCGGCGGCAAGCCTGGTCATGTGCCGCATCAATGGGCCAGCATGGAGCAGGCGGTGAACTGGATCAGGGCGAGCGGCGGCATGCCGGTTCTCGCCCATCCCGGGCGCTACAAGATGGACAATGCGCGGCGTGAAGTCATGCTCGAAAATTTCCGCGACCTGGGCGGGGTTGGCGTCGAGGTCGTCACCGGCAGCCATACCCGGGAGCAGTTTGCGCTATGGGGGCGCTACGCCAGGCGATTCGGGTTTCTGGCTTCGGCGGGTTCCGATTACCACGGGCCGGGCGAAAGCTATCGTGATCTTGGCGCGCTGCCCGACCTGCCGCAAGGCTGCATGCCGGTGTGGAGCCAATTCTGAGACTGGGCGGGACGCAGATTGAAATGCGACCCGCCCCGCGCGTTCATGCGATGGCGTCCGTCGTGCGATATTTGCGCCGTCCCGATGCTGCGCAGCCAGCCATGCTGCCGTTCACCACTTGACCCAGCTTTTCGCCATCCATCCTGACAATCCGCAGCCGCGGCTGATCCGGCAGGCGGCGGAAATCCTGCGCGGCGGGGGAGTGATCGTTTATCCCACGGACTCCTGTTATGCGCTGGGATGCCATGTCGGCGACAAGGCGGCGATGGCGCGCATGCGCGCCATCCGCGAGGTCGACGCACGCCATCATTTCGCGCTGGTTTGCCGCGATCTTGCCGAGATCGCGGTTTATGCCAAGATCGACAATCGCCAGTTCCGGCTGCTGAAAGCCGCCACGCCGGGCAGTTACACCTTCATCATGCAGGCGACGCGCGAAGTGCCCAAGCGGCTGCAGCATCCCAGCCGCAGGACCATAGGATTGCGCATTCCAGACCACAAGGTCGCGCTGGCGCTGCTCGCCGAACTCGGCGAACCCGTATTGTCGTCGACACTGCTGCTGCCGGGTGACGAGACGCCGCTCAATGATATCGACCAAATCCGCCGGCAACTGGAGCACAGGGTCGATCTGATTATCGATGGCGGCTCATGCGGCATCGTACCGACCACGGTAGTCAATCTCACCGGCGAAGTGCCGGTGATCACGCGCATGGGCAAAGGCAGCATCGCGCCCCTCGGGTTGTAAACAACGAATCCCTGTAGTTGCGTTTCGCCAGGCTCTGCGGGAAAGGGAGGGGCGGTTTGCTATACTTCCGGGCTGCTCACCCGCTCAGCATTCATGAACTTGCCTTCTGATTTTTTTAAATAATTTAAAAACAATTAGTTATAAAGTTTATCTGCAGTAAATTATAAAGAATCAGATGGAACTCAATCTCATTCAGACTATAGCCGTCTATGCCCTGCCGGTCATTTTTGCGATCACCCTGCACGAGGCCGCGCATGGCTATGTCGCCAAGCACTTTGGCGATCTCACCGCGTATGCCGAGGGGCGGGTGAGCCTGAACCCGCTGCGCCACATCGACCCTTTCGGCACGGTGGCGCTGCCCCTCATCCTGCTGGCCCTGAGCAAGCTGTTCGGTGGCGGCGGAATCCTGTTCGGCTGGGCCAAGCCGGTGCCGGTCAATTTCTCCAACCTGCGCCATCCCAAGCGCGACATGCTGTGGGTGGCGGCGGCGGGGCCGGCCAGCAATCTGCTGATGGCGCTGCTGTGGGCGCTGATGGTGAAAATCGGCCTGTCGGTGCCGGGCAGTTATTTCGCGCTGCCGCTCGCGCTGATGGGGGCGGCCGGGGTGTTCGTCAATGTGATCTTCATGGTGCTCAACCTGCTGCCGCTGCCGCCGCTAGACGGCGGGCGCATCCTGGTGAGCCTGCTGCCGCACCGCCTGGCCCACATGGTTTCCCGCATAGAACCCTATGGTTTCGTGATTCTCATCGTGCTGCTGTTCACTGGCGCGCTCGGTGTCGTGATGTGGCCGATGATAGGCTTCACCATGTCGGCGATTGCCGGCCTGTTCGGCGTGCCGGTATCCGATCTGATCCGGCTCGCAAACCTGATCTGATTTCAGCAAACAAGCGACAACACCATGTTTACCAACCGCGTTTTATCCGGCATGCGTCCGACGGGCGGGCTGCACCTGGGGCACTATCACGGTGTGCTCAAGAACTGGGTCAGGCTGCAGCACGAGTATGAGTGTTTTTTCTTCGTTGCCGACTGGCATGCGCTGACCACGCATTACGATACGCCGGAGGTCATCGAGCAGCACGTCTGGGACATGGTGATCGACTGGCTTGCTGCGGGGGTCGACCCGGCGCAGGCGACGATATTCATCCAATCCCGCGTGCCTGAGCATGCCGAGCTGCATCTGCTGCTGTCGATGATCACGCCGCTGGGCTGGCTGGAACGCGTGCCGACTTACAAGGACCAGCAGGAAAAGCTTGCGGAAAAAGACCTGTCGACCTACGGTTTTCTGGGTTACCCGCTGCTGCAAAGCGCAGACATCCTGATTTATCGTGCCAATCAGGTGCCAGTGGGGGAGGACCAGGTGCCGCATATCGAATTCACGCGCGAGATCGCACGCCGTTTCAATCACGTGTTCGGGCGCGAACCGGGATTCGAGGAGAAGGCCGAACAGGCGGTGAAGAAGCTCGGGGCGCGGCGGGCCAAGCTCTACCGTCAGTTGCGCACCAAATACCTGGAGCAGGGCGATGCGGCGGCGCTCGCCGCCGCGCGCGCGCTGCTCGAAGAGACCCAGAATCTGACCATGGGGGATCGCGAACGGCTGTTCGGCTATATCGAGGGTGGCGGCAAGGTGATCCTCACCGAGCCGCAGGCGCTGCTTACCGCGGCTTCACGCATGCCCGGTCTCGACGGCCAGAAGATGTCCAAGTCGTACAACAACACCATTACGCTGCGCGAGGATGCGGATGGCGTGGCCAGGAAAATCAAGACCATGCCCACCGATCCGGCGCGCGTGAAGCGCAGCGACCCGGGAGACCCCGACAAATGCCCGGTGTGGCAGCTGCACCTGGTCTATTCCGATGACAAGCTCAAGGACTGGGTACAGCAGGGCTGCCGCAGCGCCGGCATAGGTTGCCTGGAGTGCAAGCAGCCGGTGATCGACGCGGTGCTGGCGGAGCAGAAGCCGATGCGCGAACGCGCCGAGCGCTACCTGGAAGATCCCACGCTGGTGAGAAGCATTGTTGCCGACGGCTGCGAGAAAGCGCGCCGTCTTGCGCAGGAAACGCTGCGCGATGTGCGCGAGGTGATGGGGCTGGATTACAGCTGAGCAGCTGCGGCGGCAAGGGGTGCAAGCGCAACACGAGCCGCCCGCAGAGCGCTTTTCCAGATAAATCATGTAATTGCTCCTTTCCCCTGTACGCATCGCTGCGCATCGCTGCGCTGCGCTGGATGGCGGGTAGGTGGACACGCGGTTTCGCGGTAAAATGAAACGATGCAAAAACAACAAGCGAGAACAACGCAACGCGTGACTGCCTGCGGTGCATGCTGCGCCGCCCGCAAGTCCGGCCGCGGGTTCCCCGCCAGGTCTGTGCCGCGCAATGCGCGCATTCCGACGGCTGAACAATGAGCGAAGTCGCCGACGTCGCTGTGGCTCCCATCGCCAAGGTCTACGGCCAGCCGCTGCTGGAGATGCCGCTTGATCTGTACATTCCCCCCGACGCACTGGAGGTCTTTCTCGACCAGTTCGAGGGTCCGCTGGACCTGCTGCTCTACCTGATACGCAAGGAAAACATCAGCGTCCTCGATATCCCGATGGCGCGGCTCACGGTGCAGTATCTCGAATATGTCGAGATGATGCGCTCGCAGCAGCTGGAACTGGCCGCCGAGTACCTGCTGATGGCGGCGATGCTGATCGAAATCAAATCGCGCATGCTGCTGCCCAGGCCGTCGATGGAGAGCGGAGAGGAAGACCCGCGTGCCGAACTGGTGCGGCGCCTGCTGGAATACGAGCAGATGAAGCTTGCTGCCCAACGCCTTAACGAACTGCCCCAGGCGGGCCGTGATTTCGCGCTGGTGCACGTGCTTTTTGAACGCGCTGCGCAGGAGCGCCTGCCCGACGTCAGCGTCGATGACCTGCGCATGGCATGGCTTACGCTGCTCAACCGTGCATCGGTAAACCAGCACCACAAGGTGACGCGCGAACAGCTGTCGGTGCGCGCGCACATGAGCCGCATCCTGCGGCGCCTGCAGGATGCGCAGTTCGTCGAGTTTACCGAGCTGTTTGTGCCGGAGGAGGGCGTGGCGGTGCTGGTGGTGTCATTTCTTGCCGTGCTCGAGCTCGCCCGGGAAAGCCTGGTCGAGGTCAGCCAGCAGCAGGCGTACGCGCCCATTTACGTGAAACTGAAAGGCGGCCAGCTTGCCGCCGTTGAATAATCCGGAACAGATAATGGAAGAAGCAACCTCCCTGGATCTCGCCCACGCCAAGATGGTGCTGGAAGCCGCGCTGCTCGCCAGTCAGGAGCCATTGGCGCTGGCTGAGCTCAGGAAATTGTTCGACGACGATCTTGGCAACGAGACGCTGCGCAAGGTGCTTGAAGACCTGCGCGCGGACTGGGAGAGCAGGGGAGTGGAACTGGTCAACGTTGCTTCGGGCTGGTGCTTCCGCACCCGCCCCGAGTACCAGAAGTTTCTCGACCGCCTCAGCCCGCAGAAGCCGCCGCGCTATTCGCGCGCGGTGCTGGAGACCCTGGCCATCATTGCCTACCGCCAACCGGTGACACGCGGCGATATCGAGGACATCCGCGGCGTGGTGGTGTCGGGCAATATCATCAAGACACTGGAGGCGCGTGGCTGGATCGACGTCGTCGGGCACCGCGAAGTGCCTGGCAGGCCGGCGCTGTATGCGACGACCAAGTCCTTCCTTGACGATCTCAACCTGCGTTCGCTGGAAGAGCTGCCGCCGCTCGAAGACCTGGGCACCCTGGTCGATGGCGCGCCGGGCGGAGATCTGCCGCTGGCGCAGGATGCCGTGGACGATGCCGCGCACATCGACGAAATCGCTGAAGAGATCGTTGATGGGGCTGCGGATCCGGCTGAGGCATCCGATCCATCCGCAGAAAGCGCGTCGCCGACAGACCCGGAGTCCAAGCTGGAGTCGGCTCGACTACACTAGGAGGGCGGTCTTGCGTGCGCTGCTGGTCGCGAATCCCAAGGGCGGTTGCGGTAAGACGACGCTTTCCATCAATCTCGCGGCCGGATTAGCCCACGCCGGGGAGCGCGTGGTGCTGTGGGATCTCGACCGGCAGAAATCGGCGCTCGAATGGCTGGCGCTGCGGCCACCCGACCTGCCGCCGATCCTGTCGCTGGACCGCAAGGATGACCCGTCTGGGGCGCCGCGCAGAACCGACTGGCTGGTCATTGACTCTCCTGCCGGCCTGCATGGCAAGAATCTCAAGCTTGCACACAAGCCCGTGCAGCACGTGCTGATCCCGATTCAGCCCTCGCTGTTCGACATGGCGGCCACGCGGGATTTTCTGTCCGAATTGATGGAAGAAAAAAAATCGCGCAAGCACAGAAATTTCGCTGGCATCGTCGGCATGCGAATCGATCCGCGCACCCGCGCTGCCGCGACCCTCGAAGTTTTTCTCAGGCAATTCGAGCTTCCGGTAGTCGCGCATATCCGTGATGCCCAGCTCTACGCCAATGCCGCCTTTACCGGCAGGGGCATTTTCGATCTTCCGCCCTATCTGAGCGAACGCGATTTGGGCGAGTGGCAGCGGATGATCAAATGGCTGAAACACTGAGCGCCGGCAGCCCATGTCCGCCGTCCGCCGCTGGCTAGACGCCAATATTCTTTCCCTCGGGCGGGAGCTGCGGCTGTCGTACCTGCCGCCGCTCATGGTCTATGTCGCCTACGGCATTTCCGGCCTGACCGGCATCGTCGGCACTTTTTTCGTCAAGGAATACCTCGGCCTGTCGGCGGCGTTTCTGGCCGCGCTGGGTTTCTGGGCCGGCATCCCGTGGGCGCTCAAGATGCCGCTCGGCCACCTCGTGGATCTGGTGTGGCGCTGGAAGAGCTGGCTGATCCTGCTGGGCGCGGGCCTCATCATGGCCAGCCTGCTCATCATGGTGGGGCTGCTGTCCAACCGCGAAGCGATGGTCGCGATCATGCCGGCAGAGGCGTGGTTCGTGCTGTCGGCCCTGCTCGCCCCCGTGGGCTACGTGATCCAGGACGTGGTCGCCGACGCGATGACGGTGGAGGCAGTGCCGCGGGTCGACGAGCACGGCAAGCCGGTGCCGCCGGAGCAGCGCAAGCTCATGAACACCACCATGCAGACGCTGGGGCGCGTCGCGCTGATCGGCGGCCTCGTTCTGGTGGCGACGATCAATCTCTATTTTTTTGCCGGCGTGGAAAAATTGTCGGAAGCCGAGAAGGTCGAGATTTACCGGCAGATCTACATGACTGCGCTGGCGATCCCGCTGATCTCGGTGGCGGGGGTGGCATTCGCCCATTTTCTGAAGTGGCGGGACATCAACCGGCTGGTTGCGCGTGGTGTGCCGCGAGCGGAGGCGGAGAAGTTCTACATCGAGCCGGAGGAGCGCCCCGCGCCGAACTGGTGGATACTCGGCGGCAGTCTGCTGTTCGTCGCGTTTACACTGGGCATGGGCCTGAGCAGGATCGCCTACAGTCAAGAGGTGATCTTCGCCGGTTCGTTTGCCATCGTCGCCTTCCTGATACACAGACTGACGCGCGAGCTTGATCCCCATGCACGCGCCACCCTGGTCGGCACCGCGGTGGTGATTTTCATTTTTCGCGCGATTCCCGGTCCTGGTGAAGGGCTGACCTGGTGGATGATAGACGTGCTCGGTTTTGACCAGCGCTTTCTCGCGGTGCTGTCGCTGATCGGCAGTGCATTGACGCTGATCGGCATGTTTGTGTTCCGCCGTTTCATGGCGGAGCGCTCGATTGCCTACGTCGTGGGATTTCTCACCGTGCTCGGCACGTTGTTTTCGCTGCCGGTGATCGGCATGTATTACGGCCTGCACCAGTGGACCGCGGCACTGACCGGCGGCATGGTGGATGCCCGCTTCATCGTGATCGTCAACACCGCGCTCGAGTCGCCGCTGGGGCAGATTGCGATGATCCCCATGCTGGCCTGGATTGCCAATTCCGCGCCTGCCAATCTCAAGGCGACTTTTTTCGCGGTGATGGCATCGTTCACCAATCTGGCGCTGTCGCTGTCGCAACTCGGCACCAAGTACCTCAACCAGGCCTTCACCATAACGCGCGAGGTGAAGGATGCTGCCGGAGCGGTCAAGGTGCCGGCGGATTACGGCGACCTGGGCATGTTGCTGGCGGCGCAGATCGTGCTCGGCCTGGCGCTGCCGCTTGCCGCCATCGTGTTCGCGCGGATGACGCGCTTCAAGAGCGCCTAGGCAGCCTGCTCAGGTGGTCAGCCGGCGGTAGATATCCGCCACCTTGAGCGGCAGACGGGCGACATCATCCACCAGTGTCCAGTTGACCGGCCCGTACATGTGCGGCAGGTAGTCGCGCGCCTCGCGGTCTATGGTGATGCAGAAGGGCTTGATGCCGGAGCGATGGGCCTCGATCAGCGCCTGGCGCGTATCCTCGATGCCGTATTCGCCACGGTAATTGTCGCTGTAGTCGTCGGGCTTGCCGTCGGAAAGCGTGATCAGCAGCTTGGTGCGTGCCTCGACCTGGTTGAGCAGTGTGGTGAGATGACGGATGGCAGCGCCCATGCGGGTGTAGTCTTGTGGCTGTATGCCGGAGACGCGGCTTTTCACCGCCTCGGCATAGGGTTCGTCGAAGCGCTTGATGCGGAAAATCTCGCAGCGCTTGCGGGTAATGCCGGAAAATCCGTAGATGGCGTAACGGTCGCCCAGCACCTCCAGCGCCTCGCACAGCATGACCAGCGCCTCGCGCTCGGCGTCGTTGATCCAGCCCTTGGTCGATCCGCTCATGTCAACCATGATCATGACCGCCAGGTCACGCTCGGTCTTGTGGCGCTTCACCAGCAGACGATCGGACAGCTCCATGCCGCTCTTCAGGTCGGCATAGGCGGCGATCACGGCGTCGAGATCAATGTCGTCGCCGCTGTGCTGGCGCCTCAGCAGCCTGTCCTCGCCACGCATCAGCTCGAAGGTGCGTTTCAGTTGCGCCACCTGGGGTGCATATTTTTTCAGGGTGAGCTCGATGAAGTCGACGCTGCCGGGATGCACGTCGAGCTCGCGCAGCACACACCAGTTCTTGCGATAGTGGCGGCGCCGGTGATCCCACTCGTTGTAAAAGAACGCGCTTTCTTCGTGGTACACCCCCTTCCATGCGTCGGCAGGATCGTGCTTTGCAGACTTGGGCTTGCGGGAGCCACCGTCGCCGGCGGCGGCAAGGTAGTCATCGGGAATTTCGCCGAGATCCTGCAGGATGGAGTCGAGCAGCTGCTGCACATTTTCCGGCAGTGCTACCGGTTCTCCGTCGAGAACAAGCTCGTATTGCATGTTGCCGTCCTGGTCGGGAGAGCCGGCAACGCTGGCCGAGAAGCGGCTGGTCTGCGGTGCTGCCGGATCGCGTGCGCCGCCGCCTTTTTCTTCGAGCAGTTTTCCCAGCGCTTCCTGCAGCTCATTTTTCTCGTGGGCAAGGCGGCTGCGCCGCGCGGCGGCAGCCTGCTGTGGTTGCAGCGCAGTCGCATAATCACAACGCGGCGGAGTGAAGTCCGGGTATAGCCCGGCGAGCATGCTGATGCTGTCGTTGACGCCTGCAGTCGCCGCGCGCAGCGCAGCACAGCGCGGGTCGGGCAGGGCATTGCCGCGCAGTTGCGCCATTTCACGTGCCAGGCCCGGCAGCACGCGCGCCACGCAGGCCTCCAGACGCTGGGTTTCCAGATAAGCCAGCAGTTCCAGCGCACGCTGCGGATTGCCGTAGGCATCGCACGCTGCCTGCAGGTCGGCATTGAAGGTGCCGAATCGGCCCTGTGCCCAGAGCAAGGTAAAAATTATCTTGTAAATCAAAAAGTTATGATTTCTATCAGAACTTACAGCGATGCGCGGTGGCAAAAACAGGGTTTCGGTGTCGGTATAAGCGTGGGCTGCGGTGTCCAGCTTCATGCGGCGGCCGGACAGGCCGCAGACAAAAAGCTGCAGCACATGCGCGGCTTCCTCGAAGGTCACTGCAGCTGCGCTACCACCGGCGAGTTGTGCGAACTCGGCGCTGCGCTTGAAAATCTGGCTGCCGCGGTAGAGGCCTTCGCGGTCGTAGGTATCCATCGCCTGAATGATCCAGGCTTCGGCGGCGTCCGCATCGAGCGTGGCCAGGGCCTGCGGCGCCGCCGCGGCAAACTGGTAGGCCATTTCGGGATTGGTGCGGGCGATAACCGCCACCCAGTGCAGCACGAAATCCTGCTCGTAGCGCGTCAGCGTGGCCAGGGCTGTGGCGATGCGCGCGGCGGTGCGGCGCGCCGACAGCACCGCGTCGAGCAGCTCGTCGAGTGCACGCTCGATGCCGTCGGCAGCAAGCGGCTCGCTGGCCGCCACCGTCAGGCGCGGGTCAGAAGAGCGAGGAAGCGAGTTCATCGACGGCCCGCAGCATTTCGGGATCGTCGGACAGTGCTTCGGCAATGGCGCTATGGCAAGCGGTGCGCGGCGCGATGCCGCGCCGGATGAGCTTGGCGGCGTGCACCAGCAGCCGCGTCGACGCTCCCTCGTCGAGACCGCTGCCCTTGAGGTTGCGCGTCATGTGCGCGAGCCTGACGAGTTTGCCGGCATTGCCGGCGTCTATGCCGGTCTCGGCCATCACGATTTTTTTCTCGAGCGCACTGTCCGGGTAGCTGAAATCGATGGCGATGAAGCGCTGGCGCGTGCTCTGCTTGAGCTCCTTGAGCACGCTCTGGTAGCCGGGGTTGTACGACATGGCGAGTAGGAATTCCAGGGGGGCCTGCAGCAGCTCGCCGCGCTTTTCCATGGGCAGTATGCGTCGGTCGTCGGCGAGCGGGTGGATGACCACGGTGGTGTCCTTGCGCGCCTCGACCACTTCGTCGAGATAGCAGATCGCGCCCGTGCGCACCGCGCGTGCCAGCGGACCGTCCACCCACACGGTTTCGTTGCTGGTGATCAGATAGCGGCCGACCAGGTCGGAGGCAGTGAGGTCGTCGTGGCAGGATACGGTGATCAGCGGGCGCTTGAGCCGCCACGCCATGTATTCCATGAAGCGCGTCTTGCCGCAGCCGGTAGGGCCCTTGAGCAGGACTGGAATCTGGCTCTCGTAAGCGCACTCGAACAGCGCAATTTCTGCGCCGGCCGCCTCGTAGTATGGCTCCTGTTCAATGATGCGCGACTCGGTCGGCAGGGTAGTCAGCGGGGCGACTTTGTTGGCCATGATGTCAGCAATCCGGCGAATCGTACGGCTTGACCTGCGCGTCGGTACGCAAACTGGCTAGGTGTTTGCGGCGCGGGGCTTTGAAGCAGCGCGCTGCAAAGCGGGTGGCTGAGGGAAGCCATGCATTCTCAAAGGTCGCGGAGAAATGATGTAACTAATTGTTTTTTTAATGAATTGTTAGAAAATCAACTGCTCATGCAGGGACAGGTCGAATCTCGAATTCAAGCGTCTGCAGGTCGCCAAATGCATAGGTCGCTGGCGCGCTCACGCCAGCGACGGTGCCGGGGTCTATGCGCAGCGTCTCGCTACCCTTGATGTTGCGGATGCGCTCAATGACAGCGCGGTGCTCGTGACCGTTGCAGACCAGGTCGTATTCGCCGGTCAGCGCCATGGCCTTGGCGTAATGCGGGTAGTGCACCATGAATATCCGCTTTTGCGCCAGGTCCAGCGACCCGTCCTGCCCGTAGTATTGCAGCCGGTTCTTTGCCTCCTGAGCCCATTTTGACATGTAGTACAGATCCCCCGTATTGTTGCCATGAATCAGGTGGATCGGCAGGCCCAGGCCGACTATTGCATGCAGCGTGGAAGGCGCCACCAGATCGCCGCAGTGCAAAACCGCCTGAGCGCCAAGCGCTTTTGCCTCCGCGACAGCGGCGGCAAGCCCCTCGCGATGGTCGTGACTGTCAGAAACTATGCAGATTTTCAGACTGTTTCCTTTCATTTATCATCATTTTTGCCATCTAGTGTCTCATATCACGGTGCCGATATGCACAGTGCGCCCGTACCCGAAATCTTGCAGACGGCGGTCACGGTCGATACGCGTGCAAGTTTTTTTTATGGGCGCATAATTTTTTTTTCGCAATCGCCCCGTCAGGTGCCGTTAGAATCACCGCCGGCAAGAAAAAAGTGGCATGATCGTTGCCTCCTGACGGCGAATTCCGTACTCGACGTTGGCAGGGGCATCGGCGACATGGCAGCGGCCACAGAAGCCGCGCAATGCGAAGCCGCGAAGCGCCGCACACTCACGTTACGAGGAAACAATGTTCACCAGTAATCCATTTGCCGAGATTTCGGCGACCATTTCGCCTGCCGCCATGCAGACCTTTATCGTCATCATGATTGTCCTGGTTGCGGCAGGGACGCTGTTCGACATCATTCATAAAGGCAGTGCCAAGTATTTCTTCGAAAACTGGCGAAAATCGAAGCGCAAAAGCGTGAAGCAGGTCAGTGGCGGCGAAATGGTGTCGATCGCAATTAAAACCGGTGTTGTGGATGTGTTGACCTCCGGTGAATTCTGCAATGTGCGCCGCCGCATTGCGCATCTGCTGACCATGTACGGATTCGTGATGTACGTGGCTGCCACGGCCGTGATGGTGTTCTGCTATCCGACGGCCGCAACGCCGGCACCTTCCATCCTGCCATTGTTGTGGTGGATTGGCGGCCTGATGGTCTGCCTGGGCGGCTACTGGTTCTGGTTTTTCATCCGGGTCGACGTTGCCGCCGAAGGCAATTCGCCGCTGCGGGTCATGCACGCTGACCTATTCATCCTGTCTCTGCTGGCTAGCGTGACGCTGGGCTTGGTCTGGGCCTGGATGCAGGCGAAGGGCATGGCGGGTTCAAACGTGCTGTTCGGACTCTACATTCTTGCCACCGTGGTGCTGTTCGGTGGGGTGCCATGGTCCAAGTTCGCGCACATGTTCTTCAAGCCTGCCGCGGCCTTCGAGAAAAGAGTATCCGAGGCCAACGGCACAGTCGAAAATTTGCCGACGCTGACCCGCGACGATCCCGAACAACAGAAAAGACACTCCATGGAGCTTTTGCAGGACGCTCCGATGGACATGGGGCTTGGCATCAAGCGCGAAGCGCCCCGCCATTACTAGAAAACACCTCGCAAGTTATACCGGAACACATCAAGGAGCCGACTTATGCCTACCTTCGTCTATATGACAAGGTGCGACGGATGCGGACATTGCGTCGACATCTGCCCGTCCGACATCATGCACATCGACAAGACCTATCGCCGTGCCTATAACATCGAGCCTAACATGTGCTGGGAGTGCTACTCCTGCGTCAAGGCCTGTCCGCAGCATGCGATCGATGTGCGCGGATATGCCGACTTCGCGCCGCTCGGTCACAGCGTGCGTGTCCACCGCGACGAGCAGAAGGGCACGATCGCCTGGAAGATCAAATTCCGCAACGGTACGGAAAAGAACTTCCTGTCGCCCATCACCACCAAGCCCTGGGGGACGGCGATCCCCAAACTCGCGGATGTTCCCGGGCCCAGCCAGGAAATGCGCGACAGCCAGCTGCTGTACAACGAGCCGAAGTGGATCCGCATGGATGACGGCGGTTTGCATACGCTGGAGTCCAATGGTCTCAAGATGAAGAAAGGCGTTGCTTACTAATGGCTTACGATACGATCGTCGAAGATGGCATCGACATTCTGGTCGTCGGTGCAGGCCTTGGCGGCACTGGCGCCGCATGGGAGGCCAGATTCTGGGGGCAGGACAAGAAGATTGTCATTGCCGAGAAGGCCAACATCGATCGCTCCGGCGCGGTCGCCCAGGGGCTTTATGCAATCAACTGCTACATGGGCACCCGCTGGGGCGAGAACAAGCCGGAGGATCATGTCCGCTATGCCCGTATCGACCTGATGGGGATGGTGCGCGAAGACCTGCTGTTCGACATGGCCCGTCACGTTGACTCGACGGTGCATCAGTTCGAGGAGTGGGGCCTGCCCATCATGAAGGACCCGAAAACCGGGCGTTATCTGCGTGAAGGGCGATGGCAGATCATGATTCACGGCGAGTCCTACAAGCCCATCGTGGCCGAGGCCGCCAAAAAATCTGCGGACAAGGTTTTCAACCGCATCTGTGTAACCCACCTGCTGATGGACGACGCCAAGGAGAACCGGGTTGCCGGTGCGGTTGGTTTCAACGTTCGCACGGGTAACTACCACGTATTCAAGTCCAAGACCGTGATCTGCGGCGCGGGCGGCGCATCGAACATATTCAAGCCGCGTTCAGTGGGCGAAGGTTCCGGTCGCACCTGGTATGCGCCCTGGTCGTCCGCGTCCGCCTACGGGCTCATGATCAACGCCGGCGCCAAAATGACGCAGATGGAAAACCGCATCGTGCTGGCGCGTTTCAAGGACGGTTATGGTCCGGTCGGCGCCTACTTCCTGCACCTGAAGACCTATACGCAAAACGCCCTGGGCGAAGAGTACGAATCCAAGTGGTTCCCTGAACTTCAGAAAATGGTCGGCAAGGAATACCTTGATCCGGAAGCTTCGCACCTGACGCACCGGCCGATCCCGACCTGTCTGCGCAACCATTGCATCATCAGTGAAGTGAATGCCGGCCGCGGACCCATACACATGGTGACGATGAAGGCCTTCCAGGATCCCCATCTGGAAGAAGTCGGTTGGGAAAACTTCCTTGGCATGACGGTCGGCCAGGCGGTTCTGTGGGCTTCCACCGACGTGGATCCCAAGAACGAGAACCCCGAACTGACTACATCCGAGCCTTATGTCATGGGTTCCCACGCGACTGGTTCGGGGGCCTGGTGCTCGGGTCCCGAGGATGTTTCCCCGCCCGAGTATTTCTGGGGCTACAACCGCATGACGTCGATCGAGGGCCTGTTCGGCGCCGGTGACGCGGTCGGCGGCACGCCGCATGCATTCTCGTCAGGCTCGTTCACTGAGGGCCGGCTCGCGGCGAAGGCCGCCTGCAAATACATCGACGACGGCAAGGCCGAGGGCATCGTCGTGTCCGATGAACAGATCAATCGCCGCAAGCAGGAGATCTACAAGCCTCTGGAGCACTACCGGACCTACCGCAATGCAATCGTGGCGGGTGATGTAAACCCGCACTACATCAATCCCAAGCAGGGCCTGGACCGCCTGCAGAAGTTGATGGACGAGTATTGCGGCGGGGTGACCGTCAACTACATGACAAACGAGAAGCTCCTGAATATCGGCCTCAAGAAACTCAAGATCATGGAGGAAGACCTTCAGAGCTTGGCTGCGAAGGATATTCACGAGTTGCTGCGCGCCTGGGAATTGATGCACCGCCATCGTGCTGCAGAGTGCGTCACGCAGCACACGCTTTTCCGCAAGGAGACGCGCTGGCCGGGGTACTACTACCGGGGTGATGCCATGAAGGTGGACGACGAAAACTGGCATGTGCTGACTGTTTCGCGTCGCGATCCGGTAACCGGTGAATACACCATGGAGAAGGCACCTTGTTATCACCTGGTTTCGGACGGCGAGTAGTGATTTCTCAGGCGGAAGCCCGCGTAGCGCTTCTGCCTGGAGCGTGAGAGACCAGCATGTCGAGCGTTGACAGTCCTGCAAAACCGGTCTCTTCCGATCGCTCCGAGCATCGCATGAACATCATTGAAAAGACCGATGATGAAATCATGGCCATGGCCAATCCCCTGTGGCGCGACCTCGTGAAATATTCGAACGAGGGCAAGTACGGGGAGTTCACCAGGAATTTCTCCAATTCCCTGGCGCGCGCGATGGACCAGGTCGTGGCGGGCCACCAGTTCGCGAACAGCGAACTGGCGAGAAGTCTGTCCGAAGACTTTGACCCGCTCGGCATGATTCGACGGGGGGAACACGTGACCGTCCTTTACCGGCAGCGGAGTACCAAAAAGCCGGGCGAGTGGCTGGGCAGGCTTGTTCTCGGTTATGAAGATGGCGCGGTCAGGATTTTTGGCGCATCCATTTTCTGAGCGGCTCTCCCGCATTTGATATGAGCGAAACCATCCAGGATGGCAAGTTTGTCGAACTCACCTACAAGGTGACCGACAGGAAGACGGGGCATGTCCTCACCCAGGTCGAATTCCCGTTGGGCTATGTACACGGGCACAATGAAATTCTGGCGCCCTCAGTCCATATGGCGCTGACGGGCAAGTCTGCCGGCGACGTCATTGAAGTGCCCATCGATGGCAACCAGATCTTCGGTCTCAGGGACGAGTCGCTGGTTTTTACCGATCGCATCGAGAATGTCCCTGAGGAGTATCGCCAGATCGGCACTTCCATCCTGATGGAAAATGACAAGGGCCAGACCCGCAGCTTTCTCGTGACGCGGATAGACGACGAAACACTGACTGTCGATGGCAATAATCCGCTTTGCGGCAGATCGGTTGTGTTTAAGCTCGAGATACTGACTGTGCGCGATGCCACGGATGAAGAGACAAGGGCGGGCGAGGCGGTCAACGCGGGCGCGGATGTCGACCCGGCGCTTATGCGACCTGTTTGAGCGGCAGAGTAGAATGGCCGTGGACAACTTCCGGCTTTGTTACATGCAATCCTGACTTCACGAAAAAGGTGACTTATGAGCGAGCAAAAACCCAACACCACCCCGGTTCCTGACGGCCACACGCCTTTTTACACGACGCGCCAGATGGCGCCCAACGAAAAGGGGTTTGTCGGTTACGAAACCGTCTGGAAGCCGTTCCAGAAGGAAGTTGAATACAAGACGCCGAAAAAGCCGTAATCTTTATGCCGTAGCGTCGGTGGGCCGGACCCGCGCGGTTACACCGCGCGGATGATCGTCAGGGGACTGTTCCGCTACGACCGACATACCGGCGTGGGTCATGGATAAGGCGCTGTTTATCACACCATTGACTGACGCTGTGTTTCGACAGTAAAAAAGCCGCCCTGAAAGGCGGCTTTTTTATGTACGGAATGCTCTGTTGCGACCGTGATATCAGCGCGCGGAGTGGCCGCTGAGCTTCACTTCGACCTTGTCTTCGTCCTTGATCGTCGCGTAGTACGCGCGGAGCACTTCCAATACTTCGGGGCGACTGAATTCCGCCGGCACGGGATCGCCATCGGAAAGCCACTTGCGCAGCTTGGTGCCGGATACCAGCAGGCGGTCTTTTTCATCGTGAGGACAGGTACGGGCCGAAGCCATGCCGCCACACTGATAGCACCAGAACGTCCAGTCTATCTTGAGCGGCCGGGTTTCCAGCGCATCACGCGGGATTTCGTCGAAGATGTGGTGCGCATCGAACGGGCCATAGTAGTTGCCGACGCCGGCATGGTCGCGTCCCACGATCTGGTGCGAGCAGCCGTAATTCTGGCGGAACAGGGCGTGCAGCAGCGCTTCGCGCGGACCGGCATAGCGCATGTCCAGGGGGTAACCTGACTGCACCACGGTTTTTTTGGCAAAGTAATTTTTGATCAGCACGCTGATCGCACGGGTGCGCACGTCGGCGGGAATGTCCCCGGGCTTGAGATTGCCGAGCAGGGAATGCACCAGCACACCGTCGCAGACTTCGATTGCGACTTTCGCCAGATACTCGTGCGAACGATGCATCGGGTTGCGGGTCTGGAAAGCGGCCACTGTCGACCAGTTATTGGCCTCGAACGCGGCACGGGTCTGTGCCGGCGTCATGTAGAACGCGCCGTATTTTTCAGGGAAGCCGCCCTGCGACAGCACCTGCACCGGGCCGGCGAGATTGACTTCACCCTGCGCCATCACCATCTTGACCCCGGGGTGCTCGACATCGGCGGTTTTGAATACCGCTTTGCACTCGTGCGCCTTGTCTATGGAGTATTTCTCCGCAACCTTCATGGTCGCGAGGATGTCATCTGACTCATCGTCAACCAGGGCGATTTCGCTGCCGGGTTTGAGTGATTCGGCAGCCTGCCGGCTGCAGGAAAGCGTGATGGGAATGGGCCAGAACAGGCCGCTGGCCATCTTGAAATCGTCGCACACGCCCCGCCAGTCGGCGTGGGTCATGAAGCCGTCAAGCGGGGTGAAGCCGCCAATGCCGAGCATCAGCAGGTCGCCTTTTTCGCGCGAACTGACCTTGATTTTGGGGAGGGACCGGGCGCGCTGGGTGGCTTCGCTGAGGGCGGCGCCCTCCAGCAGCAGCGGCTTTAGCTTTCCCCCTCCGTGGGGATTTACTAGATTTGGCACAAAAGCGCTCCAGAACAACTAATTAGGATGTTTTTTAGGACTTGCAAGACTAGCATGAACGCGATTGCGCCTATATCCATTTATTTTATTTGTGGATAAGCAAAGTTTTGGCATGGGTGCGGACGTCAGCAACAGCCATAACCATATGGTGGACTTCGGGATGGGTGCATCCTCCATCCGGAAACGTCCGGAGCGGGCTGCTACGGTAGTCATGTGCGGCGCATGTAAGGTTGACGTAAGTTAACATAAGCATAAGACCGACAGTGCTATGATGATTAATTTTGCCAATCAATATTTAATTTCAGGTTCTTAGTATTCAAAGACATGCAGAGATACAGCAGGTTATGGCTCGGGCTGGCTACGTTGGTGGGCTGCAGCATGATAGCGCCGAGTGCGTGGTCTCAATACTGGCGGAATGATCCCCTCGATACTGAATCCAAGACGGTGCCGACACCAGGCACGCGCTGGGAGTCGTCTCGGGCTCTGCCTGCGGTAGCCGCGCCGGCGACGCCGGCGCAACCGACCCAGGCTGCACCATTGTCATTGGCGGAACTTACCGAGTTCGCGCTGCGTAATAATCCCAAAACCAGGCAGGCCTGGCATGCGGCGCGGGCGGCCGCAGCGGGCGTGGGTGTTGAACAGGCAGACCTGCTGCCGCAAATTACTGCCAATTACAACCTGACGCGGGTGCAACCGATTTCAGCGACTACCGGAACCGTCTCTCCGTGGCAGACGCGCTATGGGCCTTCGGTGAGTTTGAGTTACATACTGTTCGATTTTGGCGTGCGCTCCAGTCAGGTCCAAGCTGCGGAATACCGCCTGCTTGCAGCGAATCTGAGTCATAACCGCGTGCTGCAGGATGTGGTGTTGCTGGTGGAGCAGTCGTACTACCAGCTAATCGGTGTGGAAGCGCTGGTGCGGGTAAACGAGCAGTCGCTCAAGAACAATCTGACTGCGCTTGAGGCGGCGCAAAAGCGCCGTGAGTCGGGCCTGGCAACGGTTGCCGATGTTTACCGTGGAGAGACCCAAGTCGCCCAAGCCCGCCTCAACCTAACGCGCAGCCGTGGTGATTTCGAAAAGGCCAAGGGGCAACTCGCCAATGCGGTAGGGCTGCCGGTGTCCGGCGCGCTGAAAGTCCAGACGCTTTCGGAGTCGCCGCAGATACGCGAAATCACGGCATCATTGGATAGTTTGCTGGAGCAGGCCAAAGCCGCACGTCCTGATCTGGTGGCGGCCGAAGCGCAGGCACGTGCCACACGGGCAACGGCAAAGGCAACAGCAAATGCCGGGCTGCCATCGGTGGAAATTTCGGGCCTTGCTTCGCGCACCTCGTTCTGGGACGACCGGCCGAGCGGAAACAGCTACAACTTGGGATTAAGCCTGCGTATCCCGCTGTTTACGGGCTTCAGGGACACGTATACCGTGCGCCAGGCGGAAGCGCAGGCGGCACAGGCCGAGGCGGCCCGGGACTCGCTGTACCGTCAGACCGAACTCGATGTGTGGCAGTCCTATTATGATTTGCAGACCGCGGCGGGCGGCACCACCAGCACGGAGGCTCAGGTCAAATCGGCAGAGCAGACCGCGCAAGCGACGTTGGCCCGTTACCAGGCCGGATTCGGCAGCATCCTCGATCTGATTACCGCGCAACAGGACGAATCCAACGCGCGCGTGCAGCGCATCCAGTCTTATCTCGACTGGTATACCGCGCTCGCGCGCCTGAATTACTCCATAGGCATGAACAATATTCTAGCCGCGACAAGTGAGAAAAAATGAAGCGTTTGACAATGCTGCTGATGTTTCTGGCGATTGGCGCCGTGGTAGGGGGGGGATACTGGTATTGGCAACAGCAGGCGGCGGGCAGTGCTGTGCCAGAGCAAAAGGCCAAGGGTAAAGGCAAGGGCAAGGGAGGGGGCGGGCCGCTGGTGGTCAAGGCGGCGCGCGCGGTGGTAAAACCCATGCCTGTGCTGATCGAGGCCGTCGGTACAGTGGAGCCTGAGCACAGCGTGCAGGTGCGCGCCCAGATAAGCGGCGTACTGCAGTCGGTGAACTTCAAGGAGGGCGATCCGGTCAAGGCCGGGCAGGTATTGTTCCAGATCGATCCGCGTACATACAGGGCGCAATATAATCAGTCCATTGCGGCAATGGCACGGAACAAGGCCCAGCTTGAAAACGCAAAAGCACAGCAGGAACGGCTGGAACCATTGCTGAAACGCGAGTTCATCACGCGCCAGGAATACGATGTTGCAGTGACCTCTGCCAAGTCACTGGAGGCGGCGGTGCAGGCGGACCAGGCGGCAGTCGAGCAGGCGCGGATACAGCTTGAATTTGCCAGTATCAAAGCCCCCATTTCTGGCCGCACCGGTACGCTCGCGGTGAAGCCGGGGAATCTGGTCCCGGTAGCGGGCAGCGGCACGCCGCTGGTCACCATCAACAGCATGGACCCCATTCTTGTCGCGTTCAGCATTCCTGAACGGCAGCTCGAGCAATTGCGCCGTTATCAAAATGAAAAGGAAATGCGCATCGAGATTCTGCCCGATCGCAGCGGACCGCCAGTGGCTGATGGCAAGCTGGTGTTCATAGACAACACCGTCACCCCTCAGACCGGCACGGTTCTGCTGAAGACGCGCGTCGCTAATTCCAAGGAATTGATATGGCCCGGGCAGTTCGTCAACGTGCGTATCGTGCTGACGGTGGAACCCGAGGCGGTGGTCGTGCCCGAGGCGGCGCTGCAGCCGGGACAGCAGGGCAGCTTCGTGTACCTTATCGATAGCGACAGCAAGGTTCAGGTGCAGCCAGTCAAGGTGTCGCGTCAGATCGGCAGCGATGTCGTCATTGCGGAGGGCGTCAAGGCCGGTGACCATGTGATTACCGAGATTCCCCAGGCCTTGCAGCCGGGTGCGACAGTACGGCTGAGCGGGGCGGAAGGAAGCAAGGGCGGCGAGAAAGGCAAAGGCAAGGGAAAGGGTGGCAAGAAAGCGGAAGTCAAGACGGAATAAACGCGAGGGCAAGGCATCATGAATCTGTCGAAAGTTTTCATCGAGCGTCCGGTCGCGACGACGGTGCTCGTTGCAGCCATCATCATTTTCGGCATCGTTGCGTTCCGGTCCCTGCCGGTCAACGATTTGCCCAATGTGGATTTCCCCACCATTCAGGTGACCGCAGAATTGCAGGGTGCCAATCCTGAAGTCATGGCGTCCACGGTGGCGACGCCGCTTGAGCGGCAATTCAGCCAGATCGCTGGGGTGACGACCATGAACTCGGTCAACACCACCGGCAGAACACGCATCACGCTGCAGTTCAGCCTGGAACGCCAGATCGACGCCGCATCCCAGGATGTCCAGACCGCCATTTCTCAGGCGATGCGCCGCCTGCCGGACGGAATAGATCCGCCGACCCTGCGCAAGGTCAATCCCTCGGACAATGCGATTCTGATTCTGTCGCTGAGCGCCAAGACGCTGCCACTGCCGCAACTCGATGAGTTTGCGGACTCCCACATTGCGCAGCGCCTGTCCACAGTAAACGGCGTGGCGCAGGTTGTGGTGTTCGGATCGCAGAAGTTCGCGGTACGGGTTTACCTGGATCCTGAGGCCCTCTCGAAGCGCGGCCTGGGGCTGGAGAAGGTGGTCAGTGCAATCCAGAGCGCGAACAGCAACCTGCCTTCCGGGGTGTTGCAGGGGGCGGCGCGTAACTTCACGGTCAAGTCATCAGGAAAACTGGAACGCGCGAAGAATTTTAATGACCTGATCGTCGCTTACCAGGACGGAATGCCGGTGCGACTTTCCGACGTCGGGCGCGCTGAGGACAGCATCGAGAACATCAAGGTCAAGAGCTGGCTCAATGACGACCGTGCGATCATCCTCGCCGTCTATCGCCAGCCGGGCGCCAATACGGTCCAGGTGGTCAAGGACATCCGCAAGCAGTTTCCTGCAATCGAGCGCGAAGCCCCTCCGGGCGTGAGCTTCAGTGTCGTCAACGACAGATCGGAATTCATACAGTCATCAATTGACGAGGTGACATTCCATCTGTTGCTTTCGATGGCGCTGGTCGTGGTGGTGATCCTGGTATTCCTGCGCAACATGACTTCCACGCTGATCACGGCGCTGATCCTGCCGACTTCCGTGATCGGCACATTTGCAGCGATGTATCTGCTCGGCTTCAGTCTTAACAATCTGTCGATGATGGCCATCATACTTGCCGTCGGTTTTGTGGTCGACGATGCGATCGTCGTGCTTGAGAACATCACGCGCCACATGGAAATGGGCAAAGATCGCATGCGTGCCTCTCTGGAAGGGGCAAGGGAGATCGGTTTCACCGTGTTGTCGATGACTGTTTCGCTGACCGCGGTGTTCATTCCCATATTGTTTATGGAGGGGATGCTCGGACGGTTGTTCCGCGAGTTTGTGGTGACCGTTGGCGTGGCCGTGCTGATTTCCGGCGTGGTGTCGCTGTCAATGACACCCATGATGTGCAGCCTGCTGCTCAAGCCATCGCATAACCACGGACGCGCCTATCAGTTTTTTGAAAAACTGTTCGATTCGGCAAGGGATTTTTACGGATCGACCTTGCGCTGGACCGTGAGGCGCCGCGGTCTGATGCTGATCGTGTCGGTGATATTCCTGGTGTTGACTGGCGTCATTTACAAGATGGTGCCGCAGGGCTTCATTCCGCGCCAGGACACGGGTGTATTCTTTGGCAATACGCGCGCACCCGAGGGCGTGACTTTCGCGGAACTCGAGCGCCGCCAGGCGCAGGTGTCGGCCATCGTTCAGAGGCATCCCGATGTCGAAGCCGTGACTTCCACTGCCGGGCAGGGAACAGGCGGAGTAGTCGGCGACAATGTTGGGCGCGTGATCGTGCGGCTGAAGTCACGGGACGAACGCAAGTTGGGCGCTGATCAGATCATCCAGGAGCTGAGGCGTTCGTTTGCCGGTGGCGCACAGGGTCTGCAGGTGTTCATGAACAATCCGCCATCGATCAATATCGGCGGCCTGATCGGCAACGCGGATTATCAGATGGTGGTGCAGGGTTCGGATCTACGCACGCTCTATGGACCCGCCCAGGAGCTGGAGTCGCGCCTGCGCGAGTCGAATGTTTTCAGGGACGTGAGCACGAATCTGGAACTGCGCAATCCAGAGATCCAGATCGAAATCCAGCGAGACCGTGCCGCAATACTGGGCGTGACGCCACAGCAGATTGAAGCCACTCTCTATAACGCATATGGCGGACGCAACATCAGTACGCTGTACGGGGCCACCGACCAGTACAACGTGCTGCTGGAACTCGATCCGCGCTTCCAGCGAGACATCAATGCGCTGCGCTCCCTTTATGTGCAGTCGAGCACGGGCAGAATGGTGCCGATCAGCGCTGTTGCGGACATCCGCATGGGGGTCGGTCCGGTGTCAGTGAGCCATTACGGCCAGTTGCCCTCGGTGGTGCTGTCTTTCAACGTTGCGCCCGGGGTATCCATTGGCGATGCGGTGGTGCGTGCGCAGGAAATTGCGCGAGATACCCTGCCGAGCGGCGTCTCGGCAACGCTTGCCGGAAGTGCCAAGGCGTTCGAAGAGGCGTTCCGCACGCTGCCCATCCTGCTGATTATCACGATACTGGTGATTTACATGGTGCTCGCAATCCTCTATGAGCACTATGGCCACCCGATCACGATCTTGACGGCGCTGCCGTTTGCGGGTTTTGGCGCATTGTTGATGTTGCTGATGTTCAAACAGGAACTCAACGTATTCAGCTTCGTTGGCGTCATTCTGCTGGTCGGTTTGGTCAAGAAGAACGGCATCATGATGGTGGATTTCGCTTTGCAGCTGCAGCGGGAAAAAGGCTTGTCTGCGGCGGAGGCCATTGTTGAAGCATCCGTTATCCGGTTCCGGCCGATCATGATGACAACCATGGCGGCCATTTTCGCAACCCTGCCGCTGGCACTGGGCACTGGCACGGGCTCGGAGATGCGCCAGCCCCTCGGCATCGCGGTGGTGGGCGGCCTAGTGTTTTCCCAGCTGCTCACCCTTTATGTAACGCCGACTTTCTATGTCAGCATGGCGCGCTTGGAAGAATGGTTGCGCCGGCGCAAAGCCATGGTTCCTGCGACAGGTCGTTGATTTTTAAATAAAAATAATGTTTGTTGCTGGGCAATGCTTATATCCCGGCATAAAACGCAAGGCCGGGATGAGCTATCTCCTGCCTGGTGTGCCGGCGGCTACGGCGCCAATATACCGCAGCCGCCAGCCTTATTCCCCCCAGTTTCCCGCATCCTGTTTGGCATCAAATTTCCATTGTGCTTTGCCGAAATACACTGCGCACGTTGCGGTCCAGGTGTGTTGCAGAAATGTCCCCTTCCTGCAGGAGAAATAGCGGCGTACGTCGACGGACAGGCGGTAAGGCGCGGGGCGGAAAACAAAATTGGGGGCGTAGCTAAAAAATTTTCAAAACATGTTTGACTTCGCCAAAAACACGCTGCTATAATCGCGGTCTTGGTTGATGCACAATTAAATGCATCTCTGGCGCGGGGTGGAGCAGTCTGGCAGCTCGTCGGGCTCATAACCCGAAGGTCATAGGTTCAAATCCTATCCCCGCTACCAACGTTCTTTAAAAATATACAGCCGATAAGTGTGGGCACTTGGTTTTGAAGCACTGCAATGCTTGCATTGCAGAGTCTTGAAACATTGAAGTGCTCGCATGAAGTTTTAAACGTCAAGCGAGAGTAATACTTTGCAGAGATTAAACTGAAGAGTTTGATCCTGGCTCAGATTGAACGCTGGCGGCATGCCTTACACATGCAAGTCGAACGGCAGCACGGGGGCAACCCTGGTGGCGAGTGGCGAACGGGTGAGTAATATATCGGAACGTGTCCTGTAGCGGGGGATAACCTATCGAAAGATGGACTAATACCGCATACGACCTACGGGTGAAAGCGGAGGACCGCAAGGCTTCGCACTATAGGAGCGGCCGATATCGGATTAGCTAGTTGGTGAGGTAAAAGCTCACCAAGGCGACGATCCGTAGCTGGTCTGAGAGGACGACCAGCCACACTGGAACTGAGACACGGTCCAGACTCCTACGGGAGGCAGCAGTGGGGAATTTTGGACAATGGGCGCAAGCCTGATCCAGCCATGCCGCGTGAGTGAAGAAGGCCTTCGGGTTGTAAAGCTCTTTCGGCGGGGACGAAATGGTTCGTGCTAATACCACGGACTGATGACGGTACCCGCAGAAGAAGCACCGGCTAACTACGTGCCAGCAGCCGCGGTAATACGTAGGGTGCAGGCGTTAATCGGAATTACTGGGCGTAAAGCGTGCGCAGGCGGTTTGTTAAGACAGATGTGAAATCCCCGGGCTTAACCTGGGAACTGCGTTTGTAACTGGCAGACTGGAGTGTGGCAGAGGGGGGTGGAATTCCAAGTGTAGCAGTGAAATGCGTAGATATTTGGAGGAACACCGATGGCGAAGGCAGCCCCCTGGGCTAACACTGACGCTCATGCACGAAAGCGTGGGGAGCAAACAGGATTAGATACCCTGGTAGTCCACGCCCTAAACTATGTCAACTGGTTGTCGGGGAAGCAATTCCTTGGTAACGAAGCTAACGCGTGAAGTTGACCGCCTGGGGAGTACGGCCGCAAGGTTAAAACTCAAAGGAATTGACGGGGACCCGCACAAGCGGTGGATTATGTGGATTAATTCGATGCAACGCGAAAAACCTTACCTACCCTTGACATGTACGGAACCTCGCAGAGATGTGAGGGTGCCCGAAAGGGAACCGTAACACAGGTGCTGCATGGCTGTCGTCAGCTCGTGTCGTGAGATGTTGGGTTAAGTCCCGCAACGAGCGCAACCCTTGCCATTAGTTGCTACATTCAGTTGGGCACTCTAATGGGACTGCCGGTGACAAACCGGAGGAAGGTGGGGATGACGTCAAGTCCTCATGGCCCTTATGGGTAGGGCTTCACACGTAATACAATGGCAGGTACAGAGGGACGCCAACCCGCGAGGGGGAGCCAATCCCAGAAAGCCTGTCGTAGTCCGGATTGTAGTCTGCAACTCGACTACATGAAGCTGGAATCGCTAGTAATCGCGGATCAGCATGTCGCGGTGAATACGTTCCCGGGTCTTGTACACACCGCCCGTCACACCATGGGAGTGGGTTTCACCAGAAGTAGTTAGCCTAACCGCAAGGAGGGCGACTACCACGGTGAGATTCATGACTGGGGTGAAGTCGTAACAAGGTAGCCGTAGGGGAACCTGCGGCTGGATCACCTCCTTTCTAGAGATGGCTTCAGGGCCAGGTGTCCACTCTTATCGGTTGTTTGCATGCGAGTTTCGAGTTTCGAGTTTCGAGATAAAACCCGGGGCTCAAGGCGCAGTGACTCGGAACGCTAAGCCGGGTCTGTAGCTCAGTTGGTCAGAGCACACGCTTGATAAGCGTGGGGTCGTTGGTTCAAATCCAACCAGACCCACCAGTTTTCTGTCGGGGGTGTAGCTCAGTTGGGAGAGCGCCTGCTTTGCAAGCAGGAGGTCATCGGTTCGATCCCGTTCACCTCCACCACCGACTCCTCGAAAGAGATCAGAAAAAAGCGCTCGCGCTTTCTTCTGGTTTTTTGACCAGTAGGCTGTTTGTTCTTTAACAAAACGGAAGAAGTAAAGGTTCTGGTTCGATACGAACCCGCGTTGTTTTGCGTGTTTGTTTCGAGCCGGAAATTTGGGTTTGATTGTATCGTGCATTCAACGCACAAAAGGAGTTGAATGCGGCAAGCACGAGTTCACCTGTGACTTAAAGCTTCCGGTGCGAACCGGAGGGCTCAAGGTTATAGGATCAAGCGAATAAGTGCATGTGGTGGATGCCTTGGCGATTACAGGCGATGAAGGACGTGGTAGCCTGCGAAAAGCTTCGGGGAGCCGGCAAACAGGCTTTGATCCGGAGATGTCCGAATGGGGAAACCCGGCCCGCAAGGGTCATCGACACCTGAATACATAGGGTGTTGGAAGCGAACCTGCTGAACTGAAACATCTAAGTAGGCAGAGGAACAGAAATCAACCGAGATTCCGAAAGTAGTGGCGAGCGAAATCGGAGTAGCCTGCAACTTTTAGCCATTGATTTAACAGAACGGTCTGGAAAGTCCGGCCATAGCGGGTGATAGCCCCGTATGTGAAAAATCAGTGGTGGAACTAAGGTTGCGACAAGTAGGGCGGGGCACGTGAAACCCTGTCTGAACATGGGGGGACCATCCTCCAAGGCTAAATACTCGTAATCGACCGATAGTGAACCAGTACCGTGAGGGAAAGGCGAAAAGAACCCCGGGAGGGGAGTGAAATAGATCCTGAAACCGCATGCATACAAGCGGTCGGAGCTCCGCAAGGAGTGACGGCATACCTTTTGTATAATGGGTCAGCGACTTACATTCAGTGGCAAGCTTAACCTTGATAGGGTAGGCGTAGCGAAAGCGAGTCTTAATAGGGCGATCAGTCGCTGGGTGTAGACCCGAAACCAAGTGATCTACTCATGGCCAGGATGAAGGTGGGGTAACTCTCACTGGAGGTCCGAACCCACTACCGTTGAAAAGGTAGGGGATGAGCTGTGGGTAGGGGTGAAAGGCTAAACAAACTTGGAGATAGCTGGTTCTCTCCGAAAGCTATTTAGGTAGCGCCTCGTGGTACACCTTCGGGGGTAGAGCACTGTTATGGCTAGGGGGCCGCTTAGGCCTACCAAACCATTGCAAACTCCGAATACCGAAGAGTGAGTCCACGGGAGACAGACACCGGGTGCTAACGTCCGATGTCAAGAGGGAAACAACCCAGACCGCCAGCTAAGGTCCCGAAGTGCAGTTAAGTGGTAAACGAAGTGGGAAGGCTAAAACAGTCAGGAGGTTGGCTTAGAAGCAGCCACCCTTTAAAGAAAGCGTAATAGCTCACTGATCGAGTCGTCCTGCGCGGAAGATGTAACGGGGCTCAAACTGCACACCGAAGCTGCGGATATACGTGTTCTTCGGAACATGTATATGGTAGGAGAGCGTTCTGTACGCCTGCGAAGGTGACCTGTAAGGGTTGCTGGAGGTATCAGAAGTGCGAATGCTGACATGAGTAGCGATAAACAGAGTGAAAAGCTCTGTCGCCGTAAGCCCAAGGTTTCCTGCGCAACGTTCATCGGCGCAGGGTGAGTCGGCCCCTAAGACGAGGCGGAAACGCGTAGTTGATGGGAAACTGGTTAATATTCCAGTACCTCTGTGTGATGCGATGGGGGGACGGAGAAGGTTACGCGAGCCGGGTGTTGGACGTCCTGGTTCAAACGTGTAGGCGTGCTGTCTAGGCAAATCCGGACGGCTTAGCTGAGGCGTGATGACGAGTGCCCTTGTGGCGCGAAGTTGCGGATACCATGCTTCCAGGAAAATCCTCTAAGCTTCAGTCATATAGAGACCGTACCGTAATCGGACACACGTGGGCGAGATGAATATTCTCAGGCGCTTGAGAGAACTCAGGAGAAGGAACTCGGCAAATTAGTACCGTAACTTCGGGATAAGGTACGCCCCTAGTCAGTGAAGGCCCTCGCGGCTGGAGCTAAAAGGGGTTGCAGTGAAACGGTGGCTGCGACTGTTTAACAAAAACACAGCACTCTGCTAACACGTCAAGTGGACGTATAGGGTGTGACGCCTGCCCGGTGCCGGAAGGTTAAGTGATGGGGTGCAAGCTCTTGATCGAAGCCCCGGTAAACGGCGGCCGTAACTATAACGGTCCTAAGGTAGCGAAATTCCTTGTCGGGTAAGTTCCGACCTGCACGAATGGCGTAACGATGGCCACACTGTCTCCTCCTGAGACTCAGCGAAGTTGAAGTGTTTGTGATGATGCAATCTACCCGCTGCTAGACGGAAAGACCCCGTGCACCTTTACTGTAGCTTTACATTGGACTTTGATGATTTCTGTGTAGGATAGGTGGGAGACTTTGAAGCGGGCCCGCTAGGGTTCGTGGAGTCGCCGTTGAAATACCACCCTGACGTTATTGAGGTTCTAACCTAGGCCCGTAATCCGGGTCGGGGACCGTGTATGGCAGGCAGTTTGACTGGGGCGGTCTCCTCCCAAAGAGTAACGGAGGAGTGCGAAGGTACGCTTAGCGCGGTCGGCTATCGCGCTGAAAGTGCAATGGCATAAGCGTGCTTAACTGCGAGACTGACAAGTCGAGCAGGTGCGAAAGCAGGTCATAGTGATCCGGTGGTTCTGTATGGAAGGGCCATCGCTCAACGGATAAAAGGTACGCCGGGGATAACAGGCTGATTCCTCCCAAGAGTTCATATCGACGGGGGAGTTTGGCACCTCGATGTCGGCTCATCACATCCTGGGGCTGTAGCCGGTCCCAAGGGTATGGCTGTTCGCCATTTAAAGTGGTACGTGAGCTGGGTTCAAAACGTCGTGAGACAGTTTGGTCCCTATCTGCAGTGGGCGTTGGAAGTTTGAGGGGGGCTGCTCCTAGTACGAGAGGACCGGAGTGGACGCACCTCTGGTGTACCGGTTGTCACGCCAGTGGCATCGCCGGGTAGCTAAGTGCGGAAGAGATAACCGCTGAAAGCATCTAAGCGGGAAACTCGCCTCAAGATGAGACTTCCCGGAGGCTTGACCTCCCTAAAGGTTCGTCGAAGACTACGACGTTGATAGGTCGGGTGTGTAAGGGCAGTAATGTCCTCAGCTAACCGATACTAATTGACCGTGCGGCTTGATCCTATAACTTTGAGTTTTGGAGTTAAGGTGATTCAGGCTTGCCAAGAAACAATCAATACACAACTTTACTTCTTCCGGTTTGGGTTTTCTGCCTTGCGTCTGCGACGCGTGGCATGAAACCGACAAGTTACGTCTGACGACCATAGCGAGTTGGAACCACGCCTTCCCATTCCGAACAGGACCGTGAAACGACTCAGCGCCGATGATAGTGCGGACTACCCGTGCGAAAGTAGGACATCGTCAGGCACCTCTGCAATGTGAAACGCCCCGGTCAGTAAAGACCGGGGCGTTTTGCTTTCCGGTCCCACTTCCGCGCCCCGCCTTTGTAAGTTGTATCTATATGTTTTATATAACTATTTATCAGCCTCGATCTGCGGATCAGGAATGTGATTGAACGCAATGCGCATCGGCGCCGCCATCAGCGCCATGTGGGCGCCGCCGAAGTAAACCGTGTTCATGCCATAGCGCATGTTGAGGCGGTCAATCGCAGCATTGAGCCTGTTGCGGGATTCAAGATCGTCGAACAGTGAGCGTGACTGGTGCAGTTGTGTGTCGAGCTCAAGCAGGGTGATTCCTGCCGCCAGCGGCCTGATGCGTGAAGCCGCAGGATAGCCCTGCCACAGCAAATCGAGTGCGGCAATAAGCTGCAGCGTGTCCTGAGTAGGGTCCAGTCGCACCTTTTTCTCCCAGTTTGCGCCGTTGCTCATGCGCACCTGTACCTGTAATGCGCCCGCCACCATGCCATAGCTGCGCAAGCGCATTGCTGCCTTCTGCAGTAGCCGGTGCAGTACCGAATGCACCGCGCGGTGCGAGCGCAGCGCCGGTGGCAGGACATGCGAATGTCCCACGCTCGATCGTTCCGTCGGTAACTCCGCGATCCAATCGCCGCGCAGGCTGGAATGCATGCGTTCCCCTTCGATGCCTCCCCAGACGTTGCGCAACTCCGTCTTGCTGGCCGCGCAAAGCCGGGCGACGCTGCGGATGCCTGCGGCGTGCAGGCGCTGCTCCATTTTCTTGCCGATTCCGCACAGGTCGCGCAGGCCGAGTCCGGACAGCCGGCCGGGCAGGTCCTGCTTCTCGATCACAGTGAGGCCATCCGGTTTTTCCAGGTCGGATGCCGTTTTGGCGAGAAAAACATTGGGGCCAATGCCGATGGAACAACGCAGTTCGGTTCCCACTTTTTCCATGATGGCCTGTTTGATGTCCAGCGCCAGGGCGTGTGCCCGTTCGCGCTTGCCCATGATTCCGGTCAGTTCGCAGTACATTTCATCAATAGACAGCACGCGCTCTACGTGCGCGCAGGATTCGACTGCCTCGACCAGTCGATGATGAAAATCGATGTACAGGCTGGGCCGTGCCTCGATGAAATGAATTGCCGGACACAGGCGTTTGGCGTCCCGCACCGGGGTTCCCGTCGTAATGCCTGACCGCCTGGCTTCATGGCTGGCGGCGATGCAGCAGGTGGTTTCCGCAGCAACTGGCAGTACGGCAACCGGCCTGTTTCGCAACTCCGGACGCAGCTGCTGTTCTACCGAGGCAAAGTAGGAGTTGAAATCAACGTAAAGCGCGCGCAGGGTCATGGCTGTGGGACTGTAACTTCAATGATAACGAAGATCAGCCTTTCTGCGACCTCTTGGTCGTTGTCTGGACAGGTGACGGCAGTCCCAGAAATCCAGGCTGGCTCGCGTAAATACCCTGAACGGAAAAGATTTTTTTACTGGCTATTCGTGATGCGGAGCAGGGCCGCTATTGGATTCCCATGGGCTTTTTGTTATACTTCAGGGCTCTTTTTCATGGAAAGATGGGCGGTTCGCCCATTTTTTGTTTGTGGCGCTGATTTGTGATGGATCTACTGGCACGGATGGAGACCACGCTGGCCGGACTCGGTTATGAGTTGGTGGATCTGGAGCGATCCGGTAAGGGTTTGTTTTTACGGGTTTTTATAGACAAGCCCGAGGGAATCGACGTTGATGACTGCGCTGCTGTCAGCCATCACCTGACGCGCTGGCTGACGGTCGAAAACATTGCTTACGACCGGCTTGAGGTGTCGTCACCGGGGCTGGACAGGGTATTGAAGAAAGAACGGGATTTTGTGCGTTTTGCCGGGCAGAAAGCGCGTGTCAAGCTGCGCGTGCCGGTGGACGGGCAAAGGAATTTTGTGGGTGTGTTGCGGGAGACCGGCGCCGGCAAGGTGCAGCTCGAGATCGACGGCAAGTTGCTGTCATTCGAGCTGGGCAACCTTGAAAGGGCGAGACTGGTTCCCGGTATATAAAGCAGGAGACCGAGATGAGCCGCGAAATTTTATTGCTCGTTGATGCCTTGGCACGCGAGAAAAACGTCGACAAGGAAATCGTGTTCGGCGCGCTTGAGCTCGCCCTGGCCTCAGCGACCAAGAAACGCTTCAACGAAGACATAGATGTGCGTGCTTCCGTCGACCGCACCACGGGTGACTTTTCCTTCTTCCGCCGCTGGCAGGTGGTGCGCGACGAGGATATCGAGGTTCCCTCCCGCGAGTACAAGCTGCACGAGGCGCTCGAAGAAAACCCTGATTCCAAGATTGGAGATTTCATTGAAGAACCGCTGGGCGACCTCGAGGTCGGCCGTATTGGTGCGCAAACTGCCAAGCAGGTCATTCTGCAGAAAATTCGCGATGCCGAGCGCGAGCAGATACTAAACGACTTTCTGCAGCGCGAAGAACACCTGGTCACCGGTGTGATCAAGCGTATGGAGCGTGGCAACGCGATCGTCGAATCCGGTCGCCTCGAGGCGATGCTGCCGCGCGAGCAGATGGTCCCCAAGGAAAACCTGCGCGTCGGCGATCGTGTGCGCGCCTATATGTGGAAAATCGACCGTGTAAGCCGGGGACCGCAACTTATCCTTTCGCGCACCGCCCCGGAGTTCCTCGTCAAGCTGTTCGAGCTCGAAGTGCCCGAACTGGAAGACGGCATGATCGAGATCAAGGCGGCCGCCAGAGACCCGGGATCCCGTGCCAAGATTGCCGTCAAGTCAAATGATCCGCGCATCGACCCGATCGGCACCTGCGTGGGCATGCGTGGTTCGCGCGTACAGGCGGTGACATCCGAGCTTGCGGGTGAGCGCGTCGACATCATTTTATGGAATCCCGACCCGGCGCAGTTCGTGATCAACGCGCTGGCGCCCGCGGAAGTAAGCAGCATCGTTGTTGACGAGGAAAAGCACAGCATGGACATTGTCGTCGACGAGGAGAATCTCGCCCAGGCGATAGGCCGCAACGGTCAGAACGTCAGGCTGGCGAGCGAACTCACCGGCTGGGAACTCAACATCATGACGGTCGAAGAATCACAGAAGAAGACCGAGGAGGAGTCGACGCGCATCCGCTCCACGTTCATGGAAAAGCTCGATGTTGACGAGGAGGTGGCGGATATCCTGGTGCAGGAGGGTTTTTCGACGCTGGAAGAGGTTGCCTACGTGCCGATGAACGAAATGCTCGAAATCGAATCCTTCGACGAGGCGACTGTCAACGAACTGCGCAGCCGCGCCCGCAACGCGCTGCTGACGCAGGCCATCGTGAGTGAAGAAAAAGTGGAGCATGACGTCGAGGACCTGATGAAAGTCGAGAGCATGGACAGCCAGACTGCCCGGCTGCTTGCCTCCAAGGGAATCACCACCCAGGAAGATCTCGCCGACCTTGCGACCGACGACGTGGTGGAAATGACCGGTGTTGACGAAGATCGTGCTAAGCAGCTGATCATGGCCGCGCGTGCGCCGTGGTTTGCCGAGACTAACGCATAAGAAAAGATAAATGGCGCAAATCAACGTTACACAGTTTGCAAAAGAACTGGGGCTGCCCCCGCAGCTGCTCATCGAGCAGCTGAAGGCTGCTGGCGTCAAGAAAGCGCTGGCGGAGGACACTTCGCTTACCGAGAAGGACAAGACGCAGCTGCTCGATTATCTGCGCGAAGTGCATGGCGGCAAGGAGGCCAAGCAGAAAATCACCCTGACGCGCAAGCAAACCACCGAGATCAAGAAGTCTGACAGCACGGGCAAGTCGCGCACCATACAGGTTGAGGTCCGCAAGAAGCGCGTGCTGGTGAAGCGCGATGCCGTAGAGCCCGAGGCGGAAACCGCCAAGCCGGTTCTGGACGCCGAGCAGATTGCGCTGCGCGAGGCGGAAGCCAAGAAGCAGGCCGAGCTGATCGCGCGCCAGAGCGAGGAGGCACAGAAGAAAGAGGAGCAACGCCGCAAGAAGGCCGAGGCCGAAGCATCCGCTGCCGAAGCTGTTGCTGCCGACAAGGACAAGCCGGCAGCGGAAGCTGCCGCGGATCAGGCTGCGCACGTCGAGGGCACGTTGCACAAACCTGAAGTAAAACCCGACGATAAGGCCGGCAAGGGCGAGAAAAAGAGCCCCAAGAAGCAGGTCAAGCAGGTCATCTGGAAAGATGAGTCAGCCAAAAAGCGCAGCATCAAGACGCGTGGCGATGCGACAGGCGGGCTGGGCTGGCGCGAGCGCAAGGCGCGCCACGCATCGCACAGGGAAGACGCCGAACAACACGCTTTCTCCGCGCCGACAGAGCCTGTCGTGCGCGAAATCATGGTTCCCGAAACCATCACTGTCGGGGACCTTGCGCACAAAATGTCGGTCAAGGCTGCCGAAGTGATCAAGGTTCTGATGAAGCTTGGCACCATGGCCACCATCAACCAGGTGCTAGACCAGGACACAGCCATGATCCTGATCGAGGAAATGGGGCATGTGGCGAAGCGCGCCAAGCTCGACGATCCCGACGCTTTCCTTGCCGAAGACCGCACCGCGCCTGCCGAGGTCAAGATGGAGCCGCGGGCGCCGGTGGTGACGGTCATGGGGCACGTCGACCACGGCAAGACTTCGCTGCTGGACCACATCCGCAGCACGCGCGTGGCAAGCGGGGAGGCCGGCGGCATTACCCAGCACATTGGCGCCTATCATGTCGAGACGCCGAAAGGCATGATCACTTTTCTCGACACCCCGGGCCACGAGGCCTTCACTGCCATGCGCGCGCGGGGTGCCAAGCTGACGGACCTTGTTATTCTGGTTGTTGCTGCTGACGATGGCGTGATGCCGCAGACAATAGAGGCGATCCACCATGCCAAGGCGGGCAACGTTCCCATCATGGTGGCGCTCAACAAGATCGACAAACCGGAAGCAAATCCCGAACGCGTCAAGCAGGATTTAGCCGCGCAGCAGGTTGTGCCCGAAGAGTGGGGCGGCGACACCATGTTTGTAGAAGTGTCTGCCAAGACCGGCAAGGGCATTGACAACCTGCTTGACCGCATCCTCTTGCAGGCCGAGGTGCTGGAGCTCAAGGCGCCCAAGGATGCGCCTGCGAAGGGTATCGTGATCGAGTCGCGCCTGGACAAGGGGCGCGGTCCGGTGGCCACGGTTCTGGTGCAGTCGGGAACCCTGAAACGCGGCGACGTCGTGCTGGCAGGCGCGGTTTTCGGGCGCGTGCGCGCGATGCTGGACGAGGCGGGGCATACGATCGACAAAGCTGGGCCGTCGATCCCGGTGGAAATTCTTGGCATGTCCGATGTGCCGGCAGCCGGTGCGGACGTGCTGGTGCTGGGCGACGAACGCAAGGCGCGCGAGATCGCGCTGTTCCGCCAGGGCAAATTCCGGGACGTGAAACTCGCAAAGCAGCAGGCAGCGAAGCTGGAGAACATGTTCGAAAACATGGGCGAGGGCGGGTTCAAGACGCTGTCACTCATCATCAAGGCCGACGTGCAGGGTTCCTACGAGGGCCTGTCACACGCCCTGGCCAAGCTGTCCACCAACGAAGTCAAGGTGAACATCGTACATGCGGCAATCGGCGGCATCACTGAATCTGACGTCAACCTGGCGCTGGCATCCAAGGCAGTCATCATCGGTTTCAATGCGCGGGCCGATGCCATGGCACGCAAGCTCGCCGAGAGCAACGGCGTGGACATCCGCTACTACAACATCATTTACGAAGCAGTGGACGAGATAAAGGCCGCCCTTTCCGGCATGCTTGCTCCAGAGCGCAAAGAGAGCATCCTCGGTCTTGTCGAGGTGCGAGAAGTTTACAAAATATCGAAGGTGGGCACCGTTGCCGGCTGCATGGTGCTCGACGGGCTGGTCAAGCGCAGCGCCAAGGTGCGCCTGCTGCGCGACAATGTCGTCATTCATGACGGCGAACTTGATTCCCTGAAACGTTTCAAGGATGACGTGCGCGAGGTCAAGGCCGGCTTCGAATGCGGCCTGTCGCTCAAGAATTTCAATGACATCAAGGCCGGCGATCAGATCGAGGCCTACGAAGTTGTCGAGGTGGCCAGGACCCTCCAGTAGCATAGACTGGGGGCACAGAAAGTAGCTTTCCACCGTCCAATCCCGAATTCTCATGCCGAAAGACTATCCCCGCAGCCGGCGCATCGCCGAGCAGATCCAGCGCGAGCTGTCGGAGGTGATCCGTCTGGAACTCAAGGATCCCCGCGTCGGCATGCTTACCATTACCGACGTGGAAGTCAGCCAGGACTATTCGCACGCCAAAGTATTCTTCACGACGCTGGGCGATGCAGCCAAGGTCAGTGAAACCGTGGCTGGACTGGCGCGCGCCGCGGGGTTCTTGCGCAGCCAGCTCGCGCATCGCCTCAAGTTGCGCATCGTTCCCCAGCTGCAGTTCAAATACGACGAATCGGTCGAGCGCGGCATGCGCCTGTCGCGCCTGATCGACGAGGCGGTCGCAACCGACCCGCGCCACGCGCAGGACAAGTGATGGGCCGCATGGCGCAAAACAGGCGCCGGGTTGATGGTGTGCTGCTGCTCGACAAGCCGCTGGGCGTCACTTCCCAGACTGCCGTTACCAGGGCCAGATATCTGCTGATGGCGGCAAAAGCCGGACACACCGGTACCCTGGACCCCATGGCGAGCGGCCTGCTGCCGGTGTGTTTTGGCGAGGCCACCAAGTTTTCCCACATGCTGCTCGACAGCGACAAGACTTATGCCGCAACAGTCAGGCTGGGAGTGACCACGACGACCGGAGATTCAGAGGGCGAGGTCACCGGCGGGTCAGCAGCCGTTTATACACTCGCTGAAATCGAAGTCGTGCTGCAGCGTTTCCGTGGCGAGAGCTTGCAGGTGCCGCCGATGCACAGCGCGCTCAAGCACGCCGGCCAGCCGCTGTACAAGTATGCCCGCGCCGGCAGGGAAATCCCACGCGCGGCGCGGCCGATAACAATCTCTGCGCTCGAAACGGTCAGCCTGCGCGGCGATGAGCTCAGCATAACGGTGACCTGCAGCAAGGGAACGTACATACGCGTGCTGGCCGAGGATATCGGCCGTGTCCTGGGGTGCGGCGCCAGTCTCGCGGGATTGAGGCGAACTGCGGTCGGTGCATTCCAGCTGGGGGAGGGTGCGCTGACCCTGGAGAAACTGGAGCAGATCCCGCCAGATGCGCGCGCGGCGCGCCTGCTGCCCGTGGATGCGCTGGTTGCCGGCCTGCCGCGTACCGATCTTGACTTGCAGCAGGCGCGGCGTATCGTCGCGGGACAGGTCGTGGTGGATCTGCAGAACCCAACCCCCGTCGGCCTGACGCGTATTTACGGCCCGCGTCAGGAATTTCTGGGGGTTGCGGAACTGCAGGCGGGACGCCTCGTGGCGCGCCGCCTGCTGGCGCAGGTACCTGCTGCAGGAATAGCAGTATGAGCCTCTGGACAATTATTGCTTGAGAAAACGACGGGTTAGAGAGTAAAATAGCAGGATTTTCAGTCGGAGAAGCAAAGATGTCGGTAACCACCACGGACAAAGCCCAACTGGTCAAGGAATACCAGCGGGCCAATGGCGATACCGGATCGCCCGAAGTGCAGATTGCATTGCTCACGGCGCGGATCACGGATCTGACCGAGCATTTCAAGACTCACGTCAAGGACCACCATTCCCGCCGCGGTTTGCTGCGCATGGTCAGTCGTCGACGTAAGTTATTGGATTATTTGAAGAAAAATAACGCCACGCAATACAAGGCAGTGATAGACCGGCTCGGATTGCGCAAGTAACAGACCCGTTATGGGTGGTGCCGGGCAGGGATTCCAAGGCTCTATTTTTCAGCGTGGCAGGCCAGATGCTGTCGCGCTTGGCTGCAGCTAGACGCCAGTCACAAGACCGCGACCGCGCGGTCTTTTTTGTTTTGAGGAAAAGGATAACATCTTGAATCATATAAAGAAAACGCTAATGTATGGGAGTCATCAGCTGACTCTGGAAACGGGAGAAATAGCGCGCCAGGCCTCCGGTGCCGTGATGGTCAACATGGAAGACACAGCCGTGCTGGTAACGGTGGTCGGCAAAAATAAAGCCGATGCGAGCAAGGATTTTCTGCCGCTGACCGTGGATTACCAGGAGCGCACCTATGCCGCAGGCAAGATTCCGGGCGGTTTTTTCAAGCGCGAGGGACGTCCTTCGGAAAAGGAGATACTGACTTCGCGTCTCATTGACCGTCCCATCCGCCCGTTGTTTCCCGATGGCTTCTACAACGAAGTGCAGGTGGTCGCGACGGTGATGTCATCGAACAGCGAGGTGGATTCCGACATTCTCGCCATGATCGGTACTTCGGCGGCGCTGGCAATTTCCGGCATCCCCTTCAACGGCCCCATCGGTGCTGCGCGCGTCGGCTACATCAACGGCCAGTATGTGCTCAACCCGACTGCGACCGAGCTCAAAACTTCCAGGCTCAATCTGGTGGTGGCAGGCACTCAGCAGGCAGTGCTGATGGTGGAATCGGAGGCCCAGGAACTGCCTGAAGACGTGATGCTCGGGGCGGTCGTTTACGGCCACGAACAGATGCAGGCGGTGATCAGCACGATCAACGAAATGGTGGACGAAGCGGGCGCGCCGATGTGGGACTGGGCGCCGCCGCAGAAGGATCAGGCGCTCATCGATCGCCTGCTGCAGCTTGCCGAAGCAGATCTGCGTCAAGCCTATCAGATCAAGCAAAAACAGGCGCGCAGCATGCGCGTTGACGAAATTCGCGGCAAGGTGCTGCAGGAACTGGTGCCCGAGGGCAGCGGACTCGATAACGTGGTGAAGAGTGAATTCAGCAATCTCGAGGCCAAGATCGTGCGCAGCCAGATTCTCGATGGCGAGCCGCGAATCGACGGACGCGACACGCGCACGGTGCGCCCCATCACCATCAGGAACGGCGTATTGCCGCGCGTGCATGGCTCTTCGCTGTTCACCCGTGGTGAGACCCAGGCCTTGGCAGTGGCGACGCTGGGTACCTCGCGTGACGAACAGATCATCGACGCGTTGCAGGGCGAATATCGTGACCGCTTCATGCTTCATTACAACATGCCCCCTTACGCCACTGGCGAAACCGGACGTGTCGGCTCGCCCAAGCGCCGTGAAATCGGCCATGGCCGGCTGGCAAAGCGTGCGCTGCTCGCGGTATTGCCGACGCCGGAGGAGTTTGCCTATTCGCTGCGCGTGGTTTCCGAAATCACCGAATCCAACGGTTCGAGCTCTATGGCTTCCGTTTGTGGCGGCTGTCTGGCGCTGATGGATGCAGGTGTTCCGCTGAAAGCGCATGTCGCCGGCATTGCCATGGGCCTCATCAAGGAAGACAACCGTTTCGCGGTGCTTTCGGACATCCTGGGTGACGAGGATCATCTGGGTGACATGGATTTCAAGGTTGCCGGCACGGAGCGCGGCGTGACAGCGCTGCAGATGGATATCAAGATCACCGGCATCACCAAGGAGATTATGCATGCGGCGCTGGTGCAGGCGCGCGAGGGACGCTTGCATATTCTGGAGAAAATGAAGCAGGTGATGGACAGCCCGCGTGCCGAGCTTTCGGCATTCGCTCCACGCATGATCACCATGAAGATCAAGCCGGAGAAAATCCGCGACGTGATCGGCAAGGGCGGTGCGGTGATCCGCGCCATTACCGAGGAAACGGGCACCACCATCGACATTCAGGATGACGGCACCGTGACCATTGCCTGCGTATCTTCCGAGGGCGGTGCGGCAGCGCAAAAGCGCATTGCCGAACTGACCGCTGACGTCGAGGTTGGCCGCATTTATGACGGCACCGTGCTGAAACTCCTCGATTTCGGGGCCATTGTCAGCGTGCTGCCCGGACGAGACGGTCTGCTGCATATTTCCCAGATTGCCAACGAGCGCGTCAACAGCGTGGCCGACCATCTCAAGGAAGGGCAGGCGGTGCGCGTCAAGGTTCTGGAGGCCGACGACAAGGGTCGCTTGCGCTTGTCCATGAAGGCGGTGGCAGCCGAAGTGCAGGCAGTGACCACGCAATAACTGGAATAGTCGCCGGAAGCAGGACGGCGGCAAAGCAAATGGGCAGCCTGACCGGCTGCCCATTTGCTTTTATGCGGAGATTCTGTGCAGGCGTTTCAGTTTCAGCTTATTTCGCAACCTGGCGTTCCCGCATTTCATCCAGTGTCTTGCAGTCGATGCAGAGCGTGGCAGTCGGTCGCGCCTCGAGGCGCTTGAGACCGATTTCAACGCCGCAGGAGTCGCAGTAGCCGTATTCGCCGGCGTCTATGCGCGTGATCGTTTCTTCGATTTTCTTGATCAGCTTGCGTTCGCGGTCGCGATTGCGCAGCTCGAGCGACATATCCGATTCCTGGCTGGCGCGGTCGTTGGGGTCGGCGAAAATGGTCGCTTCGTCCTGCATGGTGTGAACCGTGCGGTCAATATCCTGCGACAGGTCGTGCTTCATTCCTTCCAGCATTTTGCGGAAATGTGCGAGCTGCCGGGGATTCATGTACTCCTCTTTCCCCTTGGGCTTGTACGCCGGAAAAGCCTTGTGCAATTCAGTGGCCATGGGCCCTTTATCCATTAAAAAAACCGCTTTAATAGCAGAAATCCCACCGGTCTGCAAGTTTAAGTCAACTGTGCCAGCGCTGCTCAAGGTCAATTGACCTCGGGTGGGGCTGAGAGTATATTACGCGCCTTCGATTTGGAGTAACATTAGTTCGTAGCCGATATCCGCGAAGTCTTTCGGGGTGTAGCGTAGCCTGGTAGCGCGCCTGGTTTGGGACCAGGATGTCGGGAGTTCAAATCTCTCCACCCCGACCAATAAAGCCTGCGCTGCGTGCAGCGCAGGCGGCTTGGAAAGTCCTGGTGCCCGTAGCTCAACCGGATAGAGCACCGGCCTTCTAAGCCGGGGGTTGTGGGTTCGAGTCCCGCCGGGCGCGCCAGATCCCCGCGGCATGGCATGTCGACAGTTTCAATGGTGGCCGTAGCTCAGCTGGTAGAGTCCCGGATTGTGATTCCGGTTGTCGTGGGTTCGAGTCCCATCGGCCACCCCATCTTTTTTTGCTGGCGCAGCAACGGGTATTGCCGGCTGGCAATGCCGGTTTTCAGGGCTTTGCCTTCATAAGCCGCTGCTTTTCCCGCTGCCATTCGCGCTCTTTCTCGGCAGTCCGCTTATCATGCTGCTTTTTGCCCTTGGCCAGGCCGATTTCAAGCTTGACCCGTCCCTTGACGTAATGCATGTCGAGCGGGACCAGCGTGTAGCCAGCGCGCTCGACGCTGCCGATCAGCTTGTTGATTTCCGCGGCGTTCAGCAGCAGCTTGCGGGTACGCGTGGCATCGGGTTTGATGTGGGTGGATGCAGTCGGCAGGGGGCTGATGTGGCAGCCGATCAGGAATATCTCGGTGTTGCGCACGATGACATAGGCTTCCTGCAGCTGTACGCGTCCGGCACGTATGGCTTTGACCTCCCAGCCTTCCAGCACAATACCGGCTTCGAAGCGTTCCTCGATGAAGTAGTCGTGAAAGGCCTTTTTGTTCTGGGCGATGCTCATGGCGGGAAAGACGTGGGAAGAGCTAATATTTTACCAGCGCACTGCGACGTGCAGTGCTGCCGGAGATAAAAGAATGTCTGAAGTCAACAAATCGGTACTGGTGGGTTATTCGGCACAGCAGATGTTCGTTCTGGTCGACCAGGTGGAAAGCTACCCCGATTTCCTGCCCTGGTGTAGCGCTGCCGAGGTGGATTACCGCGATGCGCAGAAAACGCGCGCGACGATACACATCGATTACCGCGGCATCCGGCAGAGTTTCACCACCGAGAACCTCAAGGAACCGCCGCAGGCGATGCACATGAAGCTGGTCAGGGGACCATTTCGTGCACTGGACGGCAGCTGGCGGTTCACGGACCTTTCCGGGCAGGGCTGCAAAATCGAGTTCAATCTGCATTACGAATTCTCGAGCAGGCTGCTGGATAAACTGGTCGGGCCGGTATTCGGCTACATCGCCAACAACATCGTGGACGGATTTGTGCGGCGCGCGGAGCAGGTCTATGCCGCAGGCTGACGGACTGCTGGGCGTCGAAATCGCCTACGCGCTCCCGGAAACCCAGCAGCTCATCGAACTCCAGGTCGCGGTCGGCACGACGGTGCGCGGGGCGATAGAAAATTCCGGCATTCTGCGGCGCTTTCCAGGAATCGATCTGTCGAAGCAAAAAATCGGCATTTTCGGCAAGGTGGTCAAGCTGGATCGCGTACTACAGCCGGGGGACCGGGTCGAGATCTACCGGCCACTGATCGCGGACCCCAAAGAGGCTCGCCGCCGGCGCGCTGGAAAAACTGAAACGGGCGGAGCGGGAAAGTGAGGCGGGGCAGGGAATTAAGGCAGGAGGCGCAGCCGCAGCGGATGGCCTACTTGCAGTTGGTTTCCACCAGGCGCTGGGCACTGGCGGTTTCGGTCGCATAATCCTTGTCTTCGAGGAAGACGCGTTCTCCAGTCTTGGGATCGGTGCGCGCAATGCGATTGCCTGATTGCAGGCTCTTGAGATAGGCGCGAGCGTCTTCGCAGGCGCGCTGCATCTGCTGGTTCGTGGCTGCACTTTTCTCCTGCTTGGCCTGCGCTTCCTGCTGCTCGGTCTGGCGTTTGCGATAATCCGCTTCGCGCTCGGCGAGCGATTTCTGGGTTGCCGCGGGGGCGGCGCTGGCGGGGTTGTTCCTGATGCCCGTCTGTTCCTGGCGGGTACCGGGCGGGCACGAACTGGCATATTCCACCTTGCCGGACCGGTCCACGCATTTCAGGAGCTGGCCATGGGCCATGCCGGAAAGCAACACCAGAATCACGCCGATAATCTGCTTCACGTTTGCCTCACTTCGGGGCGTACCCCCGCATTCCGTTTGCGGCCAACCATAGCGAGTTTATGCCATGTAGTCAATCAATTAACGCACACATGGCTTGGCCGTTTACGCCGCCTTGCGTATAATACGATCTTTGCAAGGGATCAAAAACATGCGCGTGGTGCAAAAAGCCCTTACCTTCGACGACGTCCTGCTTGTTCCTGCCCATTCGACCGTCCTGCCGCGTGAAGTCAGCCTCAAGACCAAGCTGACTCGAACCATCTCCCTGAACATACCGGTGCTGTCCGCTGCCATGGATACCGTAACCGAGGCGCGGCTGGCCATTGCCATCGCCCAGGAAGGCGGCATCGGCATTGTTCACAAGAACATGTCTCCCAAGGCACAGGCCGCGGAAGTGGCCAAGGTCAAGCGCTTCGAGAGCGGAGTGGTCAAGGATCCGATCACGATCACGCAGAACATGACGGTTCGCGACGTGCTGAACATCACGCATCAGCACAAGATTTCCGGCCTGCCGGTGGTGGGTCCCGGCGGCCGCGTGGTGGGCATCGTCACCAACCGCGATCTGCGCTTCGAAACCAAGCTTGACCAGCCGATCAAGAACATCATGACGCCGCGCGAGCGGCTGGTTACCGTGCGCGAGGGCGCGAGTCGCGAGGAAGCGATGGCGCTCATGCACAAGCACCGTCTCGAGCGTGTGCTGGTGGTCAACAAGAATTTCGAGCTGCGCGGCCTGATCACGGTCAAGGATATTCAAAAATCGACCGAGCATCCGCTTGCCTGCAAGGACAAGCTGGGGCAGCTGCGTGTGGGCGCGGCAGTGGGCGTGGGTGCCGGCACGGAAGAGCGCGTGGAAGCGCTGATCGAAGCCGGGGTGGACGTGATCGTGGTGGATACTGCTCACGGACATTCCCAGGGCGTGCTCAATCGCGTGAAATGGGTGAAGAAACATTACCCGAGAACCCAGGTCATCGGCGGCAACGTCGCCACCACGGCGGCGGCAAAGGCGCTCGTCGATCATGGCGCCGACGGCGTCAAGGTCGGCATAGGCCCGGGCTCCATCTGCACCACGCGCATCGTGGCCGGCGTGGGCGTGCCGCAGATCACTGCGGTGGAGAACGTCGCCAAGGCCTTGCTCAAGACCGACGTACCGTTGATTGCCGACGGCGGTATCCGCTACTCGGGTGACATCGCCAAGGTGATTGCCGCGGGCGCGCATGCAGTGATGATCGGTGGCCTGTTCGCGGGCACTGAAGAATCGCCGGGGGAAATCGAGCTGTTCCAGGGCCGCTCCTACAAGGCCTATCGGGGCATGGGTTCGCTGGGTGCCATGCAGCAGGGCTCTGCTGACCGCTATTTCCAGGAAGAGGACGAACTCGACACCGAAAAGCTGGTGCCGGAAGGCGTTGAGGGGCGCGTGCCGTACAAAGGCGGCCTGGTGCCTCTGGTGCTGCAGCTAATGGGCGGGTTGCGCGCGAGCATGGGCTATCTCGGCTGCGCGTCGATCGACGAAGTGCGGCGCAAGGCGGAGTTTGTCGAAATCACCAGTGCGGGCATACGCGAGTCGCACGTGCATGACGTGCAGATCACCAAGGAAGCGCCCAACTACAGAGTCGAATAGGCACCGGCCGCTTTCTGCTTTCGGGCATCAGTCCCTTGAACCACGAAAAAATCCTCATCCTTGATTTCGGCGCGCAGTATTCGCAGCTGATCGCGCGCAGGGTACGCGAGAGCCATGTTTACTGCGAGCTGCATCCGTACGACGTCAGCGACCAGTTCGTGCGCGACTTCAACCCGCGCGGCATCATTCTTTCGGGCGGACCGGCCTCGGTGTGGGAGGGTGGCACGCCACGTGCGCCCGAGTCGGTGTTTCGCCTCGGCGTGCCGGTGCTCGGCATCTGCTACGGCATGCAGACCATGGCAGCGCAGCTTGGCGGCAAGGTCGAGATGGGGCAGGTACGCGAATTCGGTTACGCCGAAGTGCGGGCCCGCGGGCATTCCGTCCTGCTGCGCGACATCCAGGACCGCGTCAACCAGGAAGGCCATGGCTTGCTTGATGTATGGATGAGCCACGGCGACAAGGTCAACGAAATGCCCGCTGGCTTTCGGGTCATCGCCAGCAATGCCGCATGCCCGATTGCCGGCATGGCTGACGAGAAGCGCAAGTTTTACGCGGTGCAGTTTCATCCTGAAGTCACGCATACCCTGCAGGGCAAGGCCATTCTCGAGCGCTTCGTGCGGGAAATATGCGGCCTTGCCGGCGACTGGAACATGCCGGATTACATTTCTGAAGCAACGGGCCGGATCCGCTCCGAGGTGGGCAGGGATGAGGTCGTGCTGGGATTGTCAGGGGGCGTGGATTCCTCGGTCGCGGCCGCGCTGATTCACCGGGCGATAGGCAAGCAGCTGACCTGCATGTTCGTGGACAACGGCCTGCTGCGGCTGAACGAGGCCGAGCAGGTGATGCAGACATTCGCGAAAAATCTCGGCGTGAAGGTGATTCATGTCGACGCGCGCGAGCAGTTCCTCGGACATCTTGCCGGGGTTGCCGATCCCGAGCAGAAGCGCAAGATCATCGGTCGTGAATTTGTCGAAGTATTTCAGCGCGAATCGGCCAGGCTGCCGAACGTGAAATGGCTGGCACAGGGCACGATCTATCCGGACGTGATCGAGTCGGCGGGTGCCAAGACCAAGAAAGCGCACAATATCAAGTCGCATCACAACGTCGGCGGGTTGCCGGAGACCCTGCACCTGAGGCTGCTCGAACCGCTGCGCGAATTGTTCAAGGACGAGGTGCGCGAGCTGGGTCTGGCGCTGGGTTTGCCGCGCGACATGGTGTTCCGCCATCCGTTTCCGGGGCCGGGGCTGGGAGTGCGCATTCTCGGCGAGGTCAGGGCAGAATATGCCGAGCTGTTGCGGCGGGCGGACGCGATATTCATCGATGAATTGCGGACCGCGGGGTGGTATGACAAAACGGCTCAGGCGTTCGCGGTGTTCCTGCCGGTAAAGTCGGTAGGGGTAATGGGCGACGGACGCACCTATGAGCACGTGGTGGCGCTGCGTGCCGTGCAAACACAGGATTTCATGACTGCGCACTGGGCCGAGCTGCCGTACAGTCTGCTGTCCAAGGTGTCCAGCCGCATCATCAACGAAGTGCGCGGCATCAATCGCGTGGTCTACGATATTTCGGGCAAGCCGCCTGCCACCATCGAGTGGGAGTAGGTTTCGCCATCTATCATCGGTGTCTATCGATACCGGATCCCCGTATCCTAGCGGCGCAGGAATGCCTCGACCTCTGCGGCCTTCAGTGGCTTGCTGTAGAGGTAGCCCTGTAGCTCGTCGCACCGGAGCAGGCGCAGCATCTTCGCCTGCTCGTCGGTCTCGATGCCCTCGGCAATGACCTTCAGGCCGAGAGCGTGCGCAAGCGAGATGATCGTCGATACCAGCGTCATGCTGTGCGCGTCGCTGGTCATGGTGGCGATGAAGGCACGGTCGATCTTAAGTGCGTTTACGGGCAGTTGGGCAAGGTAGGCGAGCGACGAGTAGCCGGTGCCGAAATCGTCAATCGCAACATTCACTCCCATGTCGCGCAGCGCTTGAATCTTGCGCACGTTGCCTGCGACGTCATCCATGACCATAGTTTCGGTGATCTCTAGGTCGAGCTGCGCCGCGGCGATGCCTAGGCCCTCGACCGCGCGGCGCACTGTGTCCACAAAATCCACTTGCTTCAGCTGTACTGACGAAACGTTGACGGCGACGCGCAGCGATCCTCCGTGCGTCAGGCGCCAGTTGCGCGACTCCGTAAGCGCCTTGCGAATCGCCCAGACGCCAACCTCGCGGATCAATCCAGTCTCCTCGAGGATCGGAATGAACTGCGCGGGCGGGACAAGCCCCTGCTGCGGATTGTGCCAGCGGATCAACGCCTCCAGCCCGGTTACCCGGCCGCTTGCAGCCTCGACCTTTGGCTGGTAATGCAGCTCGAATTCCTCTTTCTCCAGCGCACCTCGCAACCGGTTTTCCAGCTGTAGCGTCTCGGCGACGCGGGCGTTCATGTCCGGCTGGTAGAAGAGCACGCGCTCCCCCGAGAGCCTCGCCCGCTGCAGCGCGGCCTCGGCGTTCAACAGCAGGGTCTGGGGGTCATTGGCATCCGGCGGACATACGGTAACGCCGACAGCCAGCGCGATGCGGAACTCCTGACCTTTGACGTTGAAGGGAAACTCGGTTGCCGATTCGATCGCCTTATCGATGGTCGCCGCGATGGCGACCGGATCATTGAAATTCGGCAGTATCAGGGCGAACGTGTCTCCGGAGATGCGCGCGAGCTGCTCGGGTTCCGGCCATTTCGTGCGTACGCGCTGGGCGAACGCTCGCAACAACGCGTCGCCGGCCGACCAGCCGAAGCACTCGTTGATCCGACGCAGGCGTCGGAGGTTGCCGACGGCGACCGCCGTCGTCGTCCCCGCCTCCCTCGCTCTGCCGAGCACGCCGGCGAGGTGATCTAGAAAGAGTGCCCGGTTGGGCAGCCCGGTCAATTCGTCATAGTGCGCGAGGAAGGCGAGCTTCTCCTCATGTGCATGCCGCTCGGTGATGTCCCGCGCCATGCCGTCGATGCGGATCACGGCGCCCGAGGCGTCCCGCGCGGGCTGGCCCCGAGTCTCGATCCAGCGCTGCGCGCCCTGGGGCGTGATGATGCGGTACTCCGTCTCGATGCGTCCGCCGCGCAGGGCCTGGTTCCAATCGGCCAGCACGCGCTCACGGTCTTCCGGGTGAATCAGGTCGCTCCACGCGGAGAGTTGCCTGCACATCTGTTCTGCGGTTTTGCCGAACACCGCTTCCACGGCCGGGCTCACGTAGACAATCTTGTTCGAGGGGACCTCGACTGACCACACGACATCGGGCAGCGTAGAGGTGATGCCGGCCACGCGGGCTCGCAGCGCCTCGAGTTCGGCCTCCGCATTTCCATTCAGTCTTGCGTCCATTCCAGTCTTGCCTCCATAGCAGACTTGTGTCCATAACTGCGTCGTTCATACCTTGTCGCCTGAAAGGTGGGGCCGGGCGGCGCAAAGGGAAGGCACAGAATGCAGGCTTGCGGGGGGATACAGACGTACCCACTTGCGACCGGCACAGTTTCGGAGGACGATGTCTCATGACACGCTACCACCAACTGGCGGAAGACCTTTCCTCGCGCATCCGCGCGGGCGTGCTGCGGCCGGGCGACCGGATGCCATCGGTGCGCGACGTGAGCAGGAGCCGGCGCGTCAGTCCTGCCACGGTGCAGCAGGCCTACCGCCTGCTGGAGGATCGCGGCGAGATCCACACCCGTCCGCGCTCGGGCCATTACGTCAGCGCGCACCTCGGCGGCAGGCCGATGCAGGCGCCCGCGACATCGCAGCCCTCTACGCGCTCAACGGCCGTGGACGTCAAGGACCTGGTGTTCGATTTGCTGGAGACCGTGAAGAGACGTGACATCGTGCCGCTCGGCTCGGCCTTCCCGGCGCCTGGGTTCTTTCCGCTCGCCAAGCTCGCGCGCGCGATGCATACCGCCACGCTCAAGCTCGATCCGCGGGACGTCTACGAGCAGCTGCCATCGGGCAACGCCAACTTGCGGCGCCACATCGCGCGCCGCTACCTGGACGCCGGCTGCAGCGTCGATCCGGAGGAGATCGTCATCACCACGGGCGCGCTCGAGGCACTCAATCTGTGCCTGCAGGCCGTGACCCGGCCAGGCGACGTGGTGGCGATAGAGTGCCCCACCTTTTACGTGGTGCTGGAGGCGATCGAGCGGCTTGGCCTCAAAGCGGTGGAGATTCCTACGCACCCGCGTGACGGCATCAGCATTCCGGCGCTCGCCGCGGTGCTCGAGCGGAACCCGATGGTTAAGGCGTGCTGGCTGATGACCAACTTCGAGAACCCGCTCGGCTGCCTGATGCCCGACGACAGGAAACGCGACCTGGTGCAGCTGCTGGAAGCGCGCGGGGTGCCGCTGATCGAGGACGACGTCTACGGCGAACTATATTTCGGCCGCGAGCGCCCGCGACCCGCCAAGAGCTTCGACCGAACCGGCAACGTCCTGCACTGCTCGTCGTTCTCGAAGTGCCTGGCGCCGGGCTACCGTGTCGGCTGGGCGGCCCCGGGTCGCCACGCGCGGAAGGTGGCGCGCGCGAAGCTGGTGACCACCATCTCGACCAGCGTGCCGGCGCAGGCAGCGATCGCCGAGTTTCTCAAGCAGGCCGGCTTTAATCACCACCTGCGGCGCCTGCGCGTGGCGCTCGAGCGCCAGCAGGCTTGCATGCTGCAGGCGATCGCCCGACATTTCCCGGCCGACACGCAAGTGACTCGGCCGCAGGGCGGCTACTTTCTGTGGGTGCAACTGCCGAAAAAGGTAAACGCGCTGGAGCTGTTCCGGCTGGCCAACGACCGCAAGATCAGCATCGCGCCGGGGCCGATCTTCTCGCCGCAGCGCCGTTTCCAGAACTGCATCCGCCTGAACTACGGCTTGGATTGGACGCCAAATGTCGAGGCCGCGATTGCAGCCGTTGGCGCGCTCGCCTGCAGTCTCGCCTGAACGGGCACTAGCCACCGACGTGCCGGACGATGCGGCACGGGCACGTGATCTAAGTGGGGCTTCGAATCGAAATACATGCCGCTAGCGCGTCGTCATATCGCGGGGCGGGGTCGCAACCCCGGTCCGGTCGTCACGCTCTCGCAATAGCCAATACACAATTCCGAGCACGAGAGTGGCACCTGCAAGAGCCCCAATAGTTGCAGCCTCCGTCGCAGCGGTGTCCAGAATGATAAACTTACGGCTCAGCGCGAGCAAGGCAATTAGAATGACGGTCTTGACTTGAACGACACTCTCCTGTCGCAGTGCGGCGCGAATGATCGAGTGCTTAAACTCCATTGCGATCAGGAGTGTCATGATTGTGCCGAACAGCGCTTGAAACACCCCGTACTCCAAGATGTCCACTCCACCATCGACTAGCAGCGGTAGCACGCGAACGACTATCTGAACTAGCGCGAGCATGATGACTACTACTATGATGGAACTCAGTACAAGAGCGACAACCTGCTCGAAGCGCTCGTACGCCGTCATCAATACCCAGCGGTCGCGGGTCTCCGGAAATAGCCGGGCTGTCAAACTGCGGTCAGTTTCCATTCGGCCTCCTCGATTTTTCAGAGCCCCTAACGAGGGTGTAGAAGAACTCGGTTTTGCGAGTTTTGCGTGAATCTCGTTTTCATATTATCAATGAGATACGAATCGCAATTTCTCAATAAAGGGTTTTTATACAACCTCAACGTTCTGCATCAATCACGCGCGATAGGCATATGCGCCGGTTTGGATGCGGTGGTTAGCCTGGGGGCGCTTGCACGAAACGCTCCCGGCGATTATAAGAACAACGTCATAAGCAGGATACTGAACCCGCCTTTGTGAAAGGGCAAGCACTACGGCGCCCCTCAAGCCAGCGCCTCCGGAATGAGGGCGCTGTCTTTGTTGCGCTGTCGGAATCGAAGAGCGGTGCCGCGTCGGAGGACGCGAGAATGCGGCGATCATTGATGCGCGTTGTGCCGCGCGCTGAAGAAGGCGCGACAAAGGAGCATCAGCCTGGTATCGCGGTGCTCCCACAACGTCACAGATCGTGCGTGACGGTAAAATTAATCGACGAAAAGTATTGCAAGACAATGCGTTAAGTCGCTTGATGCCAGTGCATGGCTGCGCCATCGCGAACGAGGAAAGGGCAGCGTTGACGCTATCACTGTGAGTTGCTGGACGCGATGGATCTCGATAGATACTGAAGGCTATTTTCGCGGATCAGATGAAATTGACGATAAATCTGACGGTAAAAATACCACTCGCAGAACGAACTTCTAATTGAGACAATGGCTTACAAGAACCATTAATGATCGAGTGGGAGTAGCCCGCTGGCGCAAGTCGGATCGGGGCTTCAACCCGGGTGTTGAGCTGAGAATCTCATGACCGACGAAGACTACATGCGCGAGGCGCTGGCGCTGGCGCAGCAGGCGGCGGCAGCGGGCGAGGTGCCGGTGGGCGCGCTGGTGGTCAGCGCCGGCGAGATCGTCGGCCGTGGCTTCAACCGGCCGATTTCGGGGAAGGATCCGAGCGCCCATGCCGAGATCATGGCACTGCGCGATGCCGCAGGCACGCTCGGCAATTACCGCCTCGCCGGCTGCCAGCTTTTTGTGACCCTGGAACCCTGCGCCATGTGCGCGGGTGCCATCATGCATGCGCGGATCGCCAGGGTTGTTTATGGCGCCAGCGACCCCAAAACCGGGGTTTGCGGCAGCGTCATCGACTTGTTTGCGGAAACCAAGCTCAATCACCATGCCCAGGTTGAGGGGGGCGTCCTGGCCACGGATGCTGCGCAATTGCTGCAGCATTTTTTTGCGGCGCGGCGTTGACGGTGAAAACAAGCGCACCTGTTTTCAGACTGCATTGAGTAATTATAATAAAAACACTTTATAATCATATATATAAAGCATATTCCTCGCTTTCTCTCTCACGCCCCATTTCCAGTGTTGCAAAACCTATGGACCACAAGCATTTGTTGCGGCTGACCATTGAGGTGGCATTAGTTGTAGTGCTGCAGCAATCTTATTGTGCGATGCGAAAAAATCAGTTAAATTGTGCGCCGCACCCAGCATTTGATGCTGATAACTCTAGGGAAAGCGATCAATGAGGCTTCAAGACAAGGTAGCAATCATCACTGGCGCCGGCAGGGGCATAGGGCAGGCGACTGCCGTAAAATTTGCCCAGGAAGGTGCCAAGGTCGTTGTTTGCGACCTGTCGCCGGAGTGGATCGAAGAAACGGTTGCCATGTGCAAGGAGACCCGGGGCGATGCATTCGGCTACGTGGTCGATGTGCGCGACATCAAGGCGCTGTCCGGCATGGTCGAAGCCACGGTCGCCAAGTGGGGGCGGGTCGACTGCCTGGTCAATAACGCCGGCATCGTCATGGACAGCCAGTTGAAGAACATGACCGAGGACCAGTTCGACAAGGTCATCGAAATCAACCTCAAGGGGGTTTACAACTGCACCCGCGCAGTGGTGGACACCATGCTCGCCCAGCAATCGGGCGTGATCCTCAATGCCTCTTCCATCGTCGGCCTGCACGGCAATTTCGGCCAGACCAACTACGCCGCCAGCAAGTTCGGCGTCATCGGCATGGTCAAGACCTGGGCGCGCGAGCTCGGCCGCAAAGGCATACGCGCCAACGCGGTATGTCCGGGCTTCATTTCCACCGATATTCTGAAGTCCATGCCTGACCGGGTATTGCGGGCACTCGAGGAAAAAGTACCCATGGGTCGCCTGGGCAAACCCGAAGAAATCGCCAACACTTTTGCCTTCCTCGCATCCGACGAGGCGAGCTATATCAACGGTGCGGTGCTTGAAGTCAGCGGCGGCCTGACGATTTAGTCCGTCCCGGCCGAAAGCCGCGTAACGGTAGCGGGGTTTCTGCAACCCCGGGAAAATGCCGTATCCCACCGTATCCCATTATCATCCGCGCGGGCCGGCCCCGCGCGCCGCCTGCGATATCCGGCAATTCCCTGTTTAAGCGCGCGCTCTCAAAACACGCTGAAATGAGATTCGGCGTTTCGCGCGTGTCAAGATGCGGTGTTCACCTCCTTGACGCTCGCATCGTTGCGAAAATTTCCACCAGATAGCGGTCTTGATGCAGGATTTTTTCACGCCTGAGCAATCCGGCGCCGGTTCTTTAATTATAATTTGTGTCCATGACAGAACAGGCGTCTTTCATTATCCGGCCGGTCAACTGGCATGCCAACCGCGACAAGCTGGATGTCGTGCGCCGCAGCGTATTCATCGAAGAACAGAAAGTGCCGGAAGCGCTGGAGTGGGATGAGATGGATGAGCGCAGCTACCATGTGCTGGCGCTGGACCGGCAAGGCGCGCCCATCGGCACCGGGCGCCTGCTGCTTGACGGACAAATCGGCCGCATGGCCGTGCTCAAGCCTTGGCGCGGGCGCGGCGTGGGCAGTGCAATTCTCAGGGTCTTGCTCGACCTGGCACAAAAGGAAGGGCATGAAACGGTCAAGCTCAATGCCCAGACCCATGCCCTGGCGTTTTACAGAAAACATGGTTTCAAGGCGTTCGGCAGCGAATTCATGGAAGCCGGTATTCCTCACCGCTCCATGAAAATCCGTATCCAGCCGCTGCCCGACAGGTCGGAACAGTAAGCGCCATTGCGGCCGGGTGGTGCGGGCCGGTGCGTCCGTTTCAATATTGGGCGCAGGCCGGGTACGGCAGCCCGCCGGTTTTTTCCACGTTAAAGCGGTTGGAGACTTCGCCCAGGGCGCGACCTTCGGCGCCAAAGCTGCGCTCATAAAACAACACTTCGCCATCTCCGCGCACCAGCACCAGTGTCGAGGCGCGCGTGCCGTAACGCGCGCCGCTGATGAAAGCGGGAGACAGTTCGCGCTCGCGCTGCAGACCAACTCCGGTGTCGGGCAGGGCCTGGTCATGTGCCGGCGTGCGGTCAGCGAGAAAATCGAACAAGCCGCAAACCAATGCGTGCTCGCCCGCGTGCAGAAGAGCATGCATCGTGCGTTTGCCGCGTTCCACCTTGGGCCACGGCGTATCAAGCAGATGATTGCTCAGGCCATGCACGCCGTCGGAAATACGCTCGACGCCGCGGCCGTGGTTGGACAGGAAGAACAGCGCATCCAGATCGCCCACGATCAGGCTGAAACCATTGTATGCGTCGCCGTGCGCTGCCACCTGCGCCAGATATCCGGCGGCGCTGTCGCTGCCAATCAGGAACCGGCTGACCAGTTCACCACGTGAGCGCGGCGCATCCCTGGGGGTATAGCCTGCGCGATAGTTGGTGACGGCGGCGATGCGGCCATCACGCGTGATGCCCAGCCAGGTACCGCCTTTTTCGAGATCTCGCCCGGCGTGTATGTGTGGGTGATCGCCCCAGAAGGCTGCGGGCGCAGCCATGCGGGCATACGCCTCGTCGCGGTTGGCGGCAATGATCAGCGGATATTTGGGATGCGCATGAAATGCCAATAAAATCATGCACATTGGCTTATTCCGTGAAGCATTCCGTATGCCGTATCGAAGCGGCCTGCAGGCATTCCTGAAGCTGCAGCCTGGCCACGGCTTCGGCGAGTTCCCATTCGAATCGGGCCTCGTCGTCGACATTATCGTAAATTTCCATCCACAGCAGCGGTTCGCCGCGCTTCTTGAGCAGGCGTCCGCTGACGCCGGTTGTCTTGCGCACGGCCGCGAACAATTCTCTGACCCGGCTGGCGCATGCACTGCCCTTGGCGGCCTCAACGCGGTAGTAAATGTAGTAAGAAATGGCCATGATGTTCCCCGTTCAGTCGTCCGCGCGCGGCGGCAGCGGCTTGGTTCCTTAAATCCTGTATGGCAGCGGCAACAGTTCAAGCGGCGGACCGTCCGCTGTGCGCAAATGCACGGACTCCGTATCCATGCTGGCAGTCTGGATGACCGCCAGCACATCATGGCCGCCGCCGGGCGCCGGTGCGGCATTGGCGATCATGCCGTTGGCCTGCGCGCCGAAGCTGGCGCTGTAGAGTTTGTCGCCGGGGCAGGGCGCGGCATCAGTGGTGACATGCGCCAGCACCATGCGCTGCTTGAGCTTGCCCAGGTAATGCATGCGCGCGACGATTTCCTGGCCGGGATAACAGCCTTTGCTGAAACTGACTGCGCCGATGGCGTCGAAGTTGACCATCTGCGGCACGAACTCTTCCTGGGTTGCGGGCAATATGGTGGCGATGCCGGCACGGATGGTCAGCCAGTCCCAGCGCGTCGTGTCGCCCGCTTCAGCGCAGGCAGCGAGGGCGACGCGCATCGCGTCTTCGCGCGCACGCGGCACCACAAACTGGTAACGGTCGGCGGACAGCCTGAGCAGCGTCGCGCCGTTGCCGTGCACCACGGTATGCGGCGCTGCCGGCACTTCGCCGGCAATGCGTTGCAGCACATCCGCCACGCCGTGGCCGCCGATGCCCAGGACGACATACTCAGTGCTGGCATCGGTCACCTGGACTTTGGAGCGCAGGATGTACATGGACAGGCGCTTCTGTATCGTTTCGCGCAATACGGCGGGCAACTGCAGCACATAGCCCGCCTCATTGCGCCACAACAGGAAGCTGGCGAGCAGCCGCCCTTTGGGGGTGCAGTAGCCGCTGTACTGGCTGCTGTTCAACGCGAGGCTGCTGACATCGCTGGTGAACTGGGCGTGCAGAAAGGCGCAGGCATCGTTACCGCTGAATTGCAGCAGGGCCGAATTTTCGAGGGAGACAAAAAACATCAGTAAATCAGATAGTTAAAATTATATGACGAATCCGTTGATTTTACGCCAGAAATTGCAGTCCCGGACAGCTTGTCCGGACATGCCGGCCGGTGCCGGACCGGCGCTGCGTGATCTCGCATGCGGCACGAGCGCTTTGAGGCCGCACCTGCCGTGTGCGCAGACCGCGCGCATGCGGTGCATGCCGCCTGCGCTGCAAGGCCATTTCCATGCGCCCGGCATGCCGGAGCATGATGCGATTCAGGCCGTTCTGGCGAAGGTTGCGGCATGAGCGGCGGCACAAGGCAGCGAATTTTACCGTGCTCGATTTATCTGTATACAATAGCAGCGCGATATTTCCAGTCATACCTCAGTGTGGTGGCCCGGTTTTTGCGTTGTGCCGGTGCCAAGCAGCAATCCGATCAATCGTTTTTGCAGGAGGGGCAAGATGAATAAGCTGATCCGCGCTATCGCTGGTCTGGTCATGGGGGGGCTGGCTGTCGCGGCCATGTTGCCGGGTCCCGCAACCGCGCAGCAGAAAGTCCTGAAATTCATACCGCAGGCCGATCTGCGCATCCTCGATCCCATTGCCACCACTGCGTACATCACGCGCAACCACGGCTACATGGTGTACGACACGCTGTTCGCGATGGACGCCAAGTTCCAGGTCAAGCCGCAGATGGTGGACAAATGGGATATTTCCAAGGACGGCCTGACCTATACCTTCACCCTGCGCGACGGGCTCAAATTCCATGACGGGCAGCCGGTGCGTTCCGCCGACTGCATAGCCTCGATCGAGCGTTGGGCCAAGCGCGACGCGCTGGGCCAGAAGCTGGCCGAGTCGACCGATGCGTGGAGCGCAGTCAATGATAAAACTTTCCGCCTCAAGCTCAAGAAAGCCTTCCCACTGACGCTGGAAGCGCTCGCCAAACCGTCCTCCAACGTGCCCTTCATCATGCCGGAGCGCATCGCCAAGACCGATGCTTTCAAGAACATTGATGATGCCACCGGCTCGGGTCCGTTCAAGTTCGTCAAGGCTGAATGGGTGCCCGGCAACAAGGTGGTTTATGTCAAGAACACCGACTATGTGCCGCGCAAGGAGCCGCCGTCGTGGGCGTCCGGCGGCAAGGTGGTGAAGGTCGACCGCGTGGAGTGGATCTATATTCCAGATTCGGCAACTGCTGCCGCCGCGCTCAATGCGGGTGAGGCCGACTGGTGGGAGCAGATGCCGCCCGACCTGATTCCGCTGCTGTCCAAGAACAAGCAGATCACGGTCAAGAACATCGATCCGCTGGGTTCGATGGGCATGATCCGCTTCAATTTCCTGTACCCGCCGTTCAACAACGAGAAAATGCGCCAAGCGCTGCTTTATGCGGTCAACCAGCAGGATTACGTGATCGGCATCGCGGGCGACCCCAAGAACGGCAAACCCTGCTATTCATACTTCACCTGCGGCACGCCGCTTGCATCCGAAGTCGGCGCGGAGCCGCTCAAGGGCAAGCGCGATCTGGACAAGGCCAGGCAGCTGATCAAGGAGGCGGGCTACAAGGGCGAGAAGATCGTCATCATCAACGCCACCGACCAGCCCATCGTGCATTCGCAGTCGCTGCTTACCCTGGAAATGCTCAAGAAGCTCGGCCTGAACGCGGAAATCCAGTCGGGCGACTGGGGCACGCTGATCACCCGCCGCGCGGTGCGCGAGCCGCTGGACAAGGGCGGCTGGTCGATTTTCCATACCTGGCTGGTAGGGCCCGACATGGTGAACCCGGGAGTGAATTTCCCGATTCGCGGCACCGGCGACAAGGCGTGGTTCGGCTGGCCGTCCGATGCCAAGATGGAGCAACTGCGTGAAGCCTGGTTCAACGCCAAGGACGCCGCAGAAGCGAAAAAGGCGGCAGATGCGGTGCAGCGTCACGCGTTCGAATTCGTGCCCATCATCCCGACCGGGCAGTTCATCCTGCCGACGGCATTCCGCTCCAACATTTCTGGCGTGATCATTGCGCCGATCGCACTGCTGTGGAACGTGGAGAAGAAATAGCCGGCGCAGAACAGCTTCACCCGGCAAGGCAGCTTTATCGGTGTTCGCTTACGTAATACGGCGGCTGTTCGCGACCATCGTCGTCATGGCGGTGGTCGCGTTCGTCGTTTTCCTGCTGCTCTATCTGACTCCCGGGGACCCGGCGGCGATACTTGCCGGGGACGCCGCCACGGTCGACGACATCAAGCGCGTGCGCGAGAAGCTCGGCCTCGACCAGCCGTTCATCATCCGCTTCGGTGAATGGGCGTGGGCATTGCTGCGCGGCGACCTCGGGATTTCGATATTCACCAACCTGCCGGTCACACAGCTGATCGGGCAGCGCATCGAGCCGACGATATCGCTCACGCTGTGCACGCTGATCGTGGCGGTGCTGGTGGCGGTGCCGATGGGCGTGATCGCCGCGGCCAAGGCCGGCACCTGGATCGACCGCTCGGTGATGGGGTTCACGGTGCTCGGCTTCTCGCTGCCGGTATTCGTGCTGGCCTACATCCTGATCATGGTATTTTCCATCGAGCTCGACTGGCTGCCGGTGCAGGGCTACCGCCCCATCAGCGAGGGGTTTTGGGAATGGTTGCGCCATCTGATCCTGCCCAGTACCGCGCTGGGCACGGTATACATGGCGCTGATCGCGCGCATCACCCGCGCCAGCATGCTCGATGTGCTGGCCCAGGACTATATCCGCACCGCCCAGGCCAAGGGACTGGCGCCTGATGCGGTGCTGGTGGGGCATGCGCTGAAAAACGCGGCGGTGCCCATTATGACCATCATCGGTATCGGCATCGCGCTGCTGATCGGCGGCGCCATCGTCACCGAAACCGTGTTTGCCATTCCCGGCATAGGCCGGCTCACCGTGGACGCGATCCTGCGCCGCGACTATCCGATCATCCAGGGCGTGATCCTGATTTTCTCCGGCGCGTATGTGCTGATCAACCTGGCAGTCGACCTGAGCTATATGTTCTTCGACCCGCGCATCCGTTACTGACATGAGCACTGCGGCCATTACCGCCCCAAAATCGGTATCCCCGACCTGGCAGCGCTTCCGCGATGCGTTCCGGCGTCATCCCACCGCGATCATCGGCGGCGTGGTGCTGCTGCTGATGATCCTGATCGCGGTGTTTGCGCCGTGGCTGGGCACCGTCGACCCGCAGGCGGTGTCGCCGCTGCGGCGCCTGAAGCCGCCTTCGGCCGAGTTCTGGTTCGGCAGCGACATGCTGGGGCGCGACGTTTACAGCCGGGTGATTTACGGTGCGCGGGTGTCGCTGGCCGTGGGACTCGCGGTTGCGCTGCTGAGCATCCTGGTCGGCCTGCTGATCGGATTGGTGACCGGATTCATCCGCTGGCTGGACGCCATCGTGATGCGCATCATGGACGGACTGATGTCGATTCCGCCGGTGCTGCTGGCAATCGCGTTGATGGCGCTGACCCGGGCCAGCATAGAGAACGTGATCATCGCCATCACCCTGGCGGAAGTGCCGCGCGTGGTGCGGCTGGTGCGCAGCCTGGTGCTGACGCTGCGCGAGGAACCCTACGTCGAGGCCGCGGTTGCCGCTGGCACCAGCCTGCCGCGCATTCTGGTGCGCCATATCCTGCCCAATACCGTCGCGCCCCTGCTGGTGCAGGGCACCTACGTATGCGCCTCGGCCATGATCACCGAGGCGATCCTGTCCTTCATCGGGGCCGGCACGCCACCCAATATTCCGAGCTGGGGCAATATCATGGCCGAGGCGCGCAGCCTGTTCCAGATCGCGGGCTACCTGCTGCTGTTTCCCGGCATTTGTCTGTCCTTGACGGTGCTCGCCGTCAACATGCTGGGCGACGGCATGCGCGACGCGCTTGACCCGCGGCTGGCGCGCCGGATGTGATGGACGCCGCCGCCATGACACCGCTGCTGGAGGTCGACGGGCTGAAGACCCATTTCTTCACCCGTGATGGCGTGGTGCGCGCGGTCGACGGGGTGTCGTTTTCGGTGTATCCGGGAGAAACGCTGGCGGTGGTGGGCGAATCGGGCTGCGGCAAGAGCGTGACCTCGCTTTCCATCCTGCGCCTGATCGCCTCGCCTCCCGGGCGCATCGTCGCCGGGCGGCTCAACTTCGCGGGGCGCGACCTGCTGGGGCTGTCCGAACCCGAAATGCGCGCGGTGCGCGGCAACGAGATCTCGATGATCTTTCAGGAGCCGATGACCTCACTCAACCCGGTGCTGACCATCGGCCGGCAGATCGCCGAGACGCTGATGCTGCATCGCGGGTTCTCGCGCAGCGAAGCGCTGCAGCGCGCGGTCGAAATGCTGAAGCTGGTGAACATGCCGGAACCCGAGCGACGGGTGACGCAGTATCCGCACCAGATTTCCGGCGGCATGCGCCAGCGCGTGATGATCGCGATGGCGCTCGCCTGCGATCCGCGGCTGCTGATCGCCGACGAGCCGACCACCGCGCTCGATGTCACCATACAGGCGCAGATCCTCGACCTGATGCGCAAGCTCAAGGAGAAAACCGGCGCGGCGATCGTGCTGATCACGCACGATCTCGGCGTGGTGGCGGAAATGGCGCAGCGCGTGGTGGTGATGTATGCCGGACGCAAAGTCGAGGAGGCGCCGGTCGCCGCGCTGTTCGCGCAGCCGCGCCATCCCTACACCCGGGGGCTGCTCAACTCCATTCCTCACCTCGGCACGGCGGGGGTGAGCGGGCGCAAGCGCCTGCAGGAGATCCCGGGCATGGTGCCGTCGCTGCACGAGGCAATCGCCGGCTGCATATTCGCGCCGCGCTGCGCGCATGCGACGCAGCGCTGCCGCAGCGAATATCCGCCGCTTGAACAGAAGTCCGCGGGGCATGTGGTGGCGTGCTGGGAATCGGACCGCATCGCAGGGGAGGCCGCATGACGGCGCACGGCGACGCGCTGCTCGAGGTTGCGCACCTCACCAAGCACTATCCCATACGCAAGGGCGTGTTTTCGCGGATCAGCGGCAGGGTGCATGCCGTGGATGACGTGAGTTTTCGCATTGCCGAGGGAGAAACCTTGGGGCTGGTCGGCGAAAGCGGCTGCGGAAAATCGACCGCCAGCAAGACCATACTCAAGCTGATCGACCCCACCAGCGGGACCATAAGCTGGCGCGGCAGGCGCATTGACCAGCTGAGCGGCAGCGAAATGCGGCCGTATCGCCGCGAACTGCAGGCGGTGTTCCAGGATCCTTATTCCTCGCTCAATCCGCGCATGCGTGCTGGTGACATCGTGGCGGAACCGATTCGCAATTTTGAAGCTGCTTCAGCGGGCGAAATCCACGACCGCGTGGCCTCGCTTTTCGACAAGGTCGGTCTGCGCGCGGACCAGATGGTCAAGTATCCCTACGAATTCTCCGGCGGCCAGCGCCAGCGCCTGGGCATCGCACGCGCGCTGGCGCCGCGGCCCAGACTGATCGTGTGTGACGAGCCGGTGTCGGCGCTGGACGTGTCGGTGCAGGCGCAGGTGATCAATCTGCTGATGGACCTTCAGGACGAGCTGGGCTTGTCTTACCTGTTCGTCGCCCATGATCTGGCGGTGGTCGAGCACATCAGCCATCGCGTGGCGGTCATGTACCTGGGCAAGATCGTTGAGCTGACCGACAAGCACACGCTGTTCTCCGACCCGCAGCATCCGTACACCGAAGCGCTGCTGTCGGCCGTGCCGGTGCCAGATCCGCGGGTGGAAAGAAAGCGTGTGATCCTGCTGGGCGATGTGCCGAGCCCGATCAATCCGCCGCCCGGCTGCCGTTTCCACACGCGCTGCCCCTACGCTGAAGAGCGCTGCCGCATGGAGGAACCGGCGATGAAGGAGGTGCGCCCCGGCCATTTTGTGGCCTGTCATCTGCGTGATGTTGCCACGCCACGCAAGGAGGCGTCATGAGCAGCATGCCCGATGCAGTGCGGCTCACGCGCGAACTGCTGGGCTTCAACACCATCAACCCGCCTGGCGCGGAGCAGGCCTGCGCACGACATCTTGGCGAACTGCTGGCACGGACGGGATTCCGGGTCGATTACGCCGAATTTGCGCCGACGCGCACCAGCCTGGTGGCGCGCATCGGCGGCACCAAGGACAAACCGCCGCTGGGCTTCACCGGCCATATCGACACCGTGCCGCTGGGGGCGGCGCCGTGGCAGGTCGATGCCTTCGGCGCCAGCATGGAAGGCGGCAGGATTTACGGTCGCGGTTCGAGCGACATGAAAAGCGGCGTGGCGGCGTTCGTGATTGCGGCGCTGCGTCTTGCCGGACGGCTCAAGGATGCGCCCGGCGTGACGCTGGTCATCACCGCCGACGAGGAATGCGGCTGCGGCGGCGCAGCGCACCTGGTACGGCAGGGCGGCTTGCTGGGTGAGGTTGGCGCGCTGGTGATCGGCGAGCCGACCGCCAACTATCCGCTTATCGGGCACAAGGGCGCGCTGTGGCTGGAGGCAAAAACCCGCGGCATCACCGCGCACGGCTCCATGCCCGAGCGCGGCGACAATGCGATCTACAAGGCGGCAGAAGCCATATCCAGATTGCGGGCCTTCGATTTCGGCACGCCGCCGCATCCCCTGATGGGCAGCCCGACTCTGAACGTTGGCACGATACAGGGAGGGCTCAATATCAACTCGGTGCCGGACGCAACCGTGATCGGCGTGGACATCCGCACCGTCCCCGGCCAGGACCACGCGCTGATCCGCTCGCAGCTGCAGCGCGCGCTCGGCGAGACGGTTGAAATTACCGCGACCATAGATGTCGAGGCGATCTACTCCGATCCGGCGCAGCCGTGGATACAGCAGGCCTATGACGTGCTGCAGCCGCATCTTGGCGCGCGGCCGCAGCCCAGGGCCGTTTCGTATTTCACCGATGCCGCGGTGCTCAAGAACGCGTACCGCAATATTCCGATGATGGTGCTGGGGCCGGGCGAGCCGCAGCTCGCGCACCAGACCGACGAGTACTGCCTGCTCGACCGGGTCGAGCAGGCAGTTGATATTTACAGCGACCTGATCCGCAACTGGAATTTCTGAATGCAAGCACTGCATAAACTCACCGCTTGCGAAGCGATGCGCCGCCTCGCGACAAGAGAAATCACCTCCGAAGCACTGGTGCGCGACTGCCTGGAGCGCATTGCGGCGCGCGAGCCCGAAGTGCAGGCGTGGGCTTTCCTCGACCACGAGGCGGCGCTCAGACAGGCGTGCGCCGCCGACGCGCAGCCCGGCCGCGGACTGCTGCACGGCCTGCCGGTGGGGGTCAAGGATCTGATCGACACCGTGGACATGCCGACGACCTACGGCTCACCGATCTACAGTGCACATCGCCCTGCATGGGATGCGCCATGCGTGGCGCTGACGCGCGCCGCAGGCGGCATTGTGCTGGGCAAGACCGTCACCACCGAATTCGCGGTCATGCACCCAGGCAAGACGCGCAATCCGCACGATATCCGGCATACGCCGGGCGGATCATCATCGGGTTCGGCGGCGGCCGTCGCCGACTGCATGGTGCCGCTCGCCTTCGGCACCCAGACCGCGGGTTCCATCATACGGCCGGCGGCATTTTGCGGTGTGGTCGGCTACAAGCCCAGCTTCGGCCTGATCAGCCGGGTCGGCGTGAAAGCGCTGTCGGATACGCTGGACACGGTGGGCACCATCGCGCGCACAGTTCCCGATGCCGCCCTGTTCGCAGCGGCGCTCACCGGCCGCAATGAACTGCTGATAGACGACCGCGTGTCGCCTGCGGTCAAAGTGCGCGTCGGCATCTGCCGCACTTACGAATGGAGGCAGGCGCAGCCGGAAATGATGAATGCCCTGGAGTCTGCCGCGCGCACGCTTGCCGCGAACGGCGCGCAAGTCCGGGAAATCACCTTGCCGGCCGATTACGCCGGACTGGTTGAAGCGCAGACCGACATCATGTTTGCCGAGCAGGCACAGTCCCTTGCGCATGAACGCCTGGCGCACTGGGCGCTGATCAGCCCCAAGCTGCAGGGCATACTTGAAGCCGGGCTCAAGGTTTCAATCGAACGTCATGACGCCGCGCTGGCGCTGGCGCGCCGCTGCCGCCACGCGCTGGGCACGGTATTTACCGAATGCGACGTGCTGCTCGCGCCCAGCGCGCCGGGCGCGGCGCCGCAGGGACTGGAGATGACCGGTGACCCGGTGTTCAACCGCATGTGGACGCTGCTGCACGCGCCTTGCGTGAACATTCCGGCTGCCACCACCACCGGTGGTCTGCCGCTCGGACTGCAGGTGGTGGGTCCCATAGGCGCTGATGCGCGCACCCTGACAGCGGCGCACTGCTTGCATCGGATGCTGTGAAGCGGGCACATCCATGCCGTGAGCTGAAATATTATAAGTATTTGTTTTTAAAGAATTTTTTATATCAATCTGACCGGGCAGAAAAGGCGCTGGTTAGCGGGTAGTGTTAATAAATACGCCGCACCAGCTTGGCTTCCTGCAGGATGGTGGTGGCGAGTTCTTCCACTGACTTGCTGGTTGCGTCCAGATAGGGGATGCCCTCCTGGCGCATCAGCGCCTCGGCCTCGCGCACCTCGAACTCGCAGTTGCTGAGCGTGGCGTAAGTGCTGCCCGGGCGGCGTTCGTTGCGGATCTGCTGCAGCCGCGCGGGCTTGATGGTGAGCCCGTACAGGCGTCCGCGCAGCGGCCTGAGCTGCGCCGGCAACTGCATGGCGCTGAAATCCTCGGGGATCAGGGGGTAGTTCGCAGCACGTACGCCGTACTGCATGGCGAGATAGAGGCAGGTCGGGGTCTTGCCGCAGCGCGATACCCCGACCAGGATGACATCGGCGTCGGTGAGGTCGCGGGTGGACACCCCATCGTCGTGCGACAGCGTGTAATTCACCGAATCCATGCGGTGATGGTAATTCACGAAATCGCTGACATTATGGGTGCGGCCTATGGCGTGCGAGGCCTTGACGCCGAGTTCCTTCTCCAGCGGGGAAATGAAAATCTCGAAGCAGTCGAGGAACAGCGCGTTGGCCTTGCCGACGATGCCGGCGATTTCAGTGTTGACGAGCGTGCTGATGACGATGGGACGTACGCCGTCGGTTGCCGCGCGCTCGTTGATCTGCCGCACCGCGTCGTGGGCCTTTTCCGCCGAGTCGACAAAAGGCATGGTTTCCTCGTGAAAGCGCGCATCGTCGAATTGCGTGAGCAGGCTGTGGCCCAGCATTTCGGCGGTGATGCCCGTGCGGTCGGATATGAAATAGGCTGTGCGCTTGGGAAGCATCGGGTTCCGGTGGAGAGGGTTATTCCGGTAAAATATCCTGTTTTGACATCTCGCACAATTCACAGGTGGCCCGCATGAGCAACACTCCCTTGGTTCTGGATTTCGCGGCATTGCGCATGAAGGATGTCGCGGAAGTCGGCGGCAAAAATGCTTCTCTCGGCGAGCTGATCAGCCAGCTCAGTGGCGCCGGAGTGCGCGTGCCGGGCGGCTTTGCCACCACGTCGCGGGCATACCGCGAATTCCTGGCGCAGAACGGGCTTGGCGCACGCATCTCGGAACGCCTTGCAAGCCTCGATGTGGAGGATGTCGCGGCACTGGCTGCCGCCGGTCAGGAAATCCGCCGATGGATCATCGAGCAGCCACTGCCGGCGGAACTGCAGAAGGAAATCGCCGCGGCATACCAGAAGCTGGTCGATGGCTCGGGCGCGGACGTGTCTTTTGCGGTGCGTTCGTCGGCGACCGCCGAGGATTTGCCGGATGCCTCGTTCGCCGGGCAGCAGGAGACTTTCCTCAACGTGCACGGCCTGGAAAACCTGCTTGAAGCGATTCGACATGTGTTTGCGTCGCTCTACAACGACCGCGCGATTTCGTACCGGGTGCACAAGGGTTTCACCCACGACGAGGTGGCGCTGTCGGCGGGCGTGCAGCGCATGGTGCGCAGCGATCTCGGCGCCAGCGGCGTGATGTTCACGATAGACACTGAATCGGGCTTCGACCAGGTGGTGTTCATCACTTCGGCCTATGGCCTTGGCGAGACCGTGGTGCAGGGGCAGGTCAATCCCGACGAATTTTACGTCTATAAAAGGGCGTTGCAGGAAGGCAAGAAGGCGATTCTGCGCCGCGGGCTGGGATCCAAGGCGCTTAAGATGGTCTTTACCGATGCGCGCCAGGCAGGCCGCTCGGTAAAAACCGTGGATGTCGCCGAAGCCGAGCGCCGCAAATTCTCGATCAGCGACAGCGAAGTCGAGGAACTGGCGCGCTACGCCGTGCTCATCGAGCGGCATTACCAGCGCGCCATGGACATCGAATGGGGCAGGGACGGCTTGGACGGCAAGCTCTACATCCTGCAGGCACGGCCCGAAACCGTGAAGGCCAGCGAGAAAGTGGACACGCTGCGCCGTTATCGCCTGAAACAGCGTTCCGAGGTGCTGGCCACCGGCCGCGCCATCGGCCAGCGCATCGGCAGCGGCCAGGTGCGCCTGATCAAGAATGCGACCGAGATGGACCGCGTCAAGCCGGGCGACGTGCTGGTGACCGACATGACCGATCCCGACTGGGAGCCGGTAATGAAGCGAGCGGCGGCCATCGTCACCAACCGCGGTGGCCGCACCTGCCATGCCGCGATCATCGCGCGCGAACTCGGCATTCCGGCGGTGGTCGGCTGCGGCGAGGCGACCCAGGTGCTGAAGGACGGCAAGCCGGTGACGGTGTCCTGCGCCGAAGGCGACACCGGTTTTGTTTACCGCGGCATTCTCGATACCGAGGTGCTCGACCTGTCGCTCGCCAGCATGCCCAAGGCCCCGGTAAAAATTACCATGAACGTCGGCAATCCGGAACTGGCTTTCGAGTTCCAGCGCCTGCCCAACGAGGGCGTGGGACTGGCCCGGCTCGAATTCATCATCGCGCGCATGATAGGCGTGCACCCCAAGGCGGTGCTGGCCTACCCTGATCTCCCGGGCGATCTCAAGATGGCGGTCGAGGAACACAGTGCCGGATATCCGGACCCGGTGACCTTCTATGTCGAAAAACTGGTGGAGGGGGTGGCGACCCTGGGGGCGGCGTTCTGGCCCAAGCCGGTGATCGTGCGCCTGTCGGATTTCAAATCCAACGAGTATTCGAGCCTGACCGGGGGCGCGCGCTATGAGCCGCGCGAGGAAAATCCCATGCTCGGCTTCCGCGGCGCCTCGCGCTACATCGCCACTTCCTTCCGCGACTGCTTCGAACTCGAGTGCCGGGCGATGAGGAAAGTGCGCGACGAAATGGGTCTGACCAATGTTGAAATCATGGTGCCCTTCGTGCGCACGACCGACGAGGCCAAAAAAGTGCTGGACCTGCTTGCTGCGAACGGGCTTAAACGCGGCCAGAACGGGCTCAGGATCATCATGATGTGCGAAATCCCGTCGAACGCCATCCTCGCCGACCAGTTCCTCGAGTATTTCGACGGCTTCTCCATCGGCTCCAACGACATGACCCAGATGACCCTGGCGCTGGACCGCGACTCCGGCATCATCGCTGATGCCTTCGATGAGCGCGATCCCGCCGTGAAACACATGCTGCATCTGGCGATACAGGCCTGCCGCAAGGCCGGCAAGTACGTGGGTATCTGCGGACAGGGGCCTTCCGACCATCCCGACCTGGCGAAGTGGCTGATGGAAGAAGGCATAGAAAGCCTCTCGCTCAACCCCGATACGGTGGTGGAAACCTGGCTTTACCTTGCGCGCGAGACGAAACCGGCCTGAAAAATAGCGGGACTGTCATTGGACGCGGCGGCGATTTGCGATAAAATGCGTAAACGGCGATTGACATGAAATGACCAAATACATCTTTGTCACTGGCGGCGTAGTCTCCTCCCTTGGCAAAGGTATCGCTGCCGCCTCCCTTGCCGCCATCCTCGAAACGCGCGGCATCCGGATTTCGATGCTCAAGCTGGATCCCTATATCAACGTGGATCCCGGCACCATGAGCCCCTTCCAGCACGGTGAAGTCTTCGTGACCGAGGACGGCGCTGAAACTGACCTCGATCTCGGCCACTACGAGCGCTTCGTGCAGGCCAAGATGTCGAAACGCAACAACTTCACTACTGGCCAGATCTACGAAAGCGTGATCAAGAAAGAGCGCCGCGGTGACTATCTTGGCGGTACCGTTCAGGTGATTCCGCACATCACCGACGAGATCAAGACATTCATACGCCGCGGCGCGGGCGATGCCGAGGTGGCCATCGTGGAAATCGGCGGCACCGTCGGCGATATCGAATCACTGCCTTTCCTGGAGGCCATCCGCCAGATGGGCATAGAACTGGGCCGGGACAATGCCTGCTTCATGCACCTGACGCTGGTGCCCTACGTTGCAGCTGCGGGGGAAATCAAGACCAAGCCGACGCAGCATTCGGTCAAGGAGCTGCGCGAGATCGGCATCCAACCCGACGTGCTGCTGTGCCGCGCCGACCGCCCGCTGCCCAACGACGAACGCAGGAAGATCGCGCTGTTTACCAACGTTGCAGTCGAGGCGGTCATTTCTGCAGTCGACGTTGACAGCATCTACAAGATTCCCGGAATGCTGCACGATCAGAATCTCGACGACATTGTTTGCCGCAAACTGGGCATCTCTCCGCCGCCCGCGGATCTCGCCGCCTGGGAAAAACTGGTTTATGCGCTCGAGCATCCCCAGCACGAGGTGCATGTCGCGCTCGTCGGCAAGTACGTCGACCTCACCGAGTCGTACAAGTCGCTTTCCGAAGCGCTGATCCATGCCGGCATACATACCGGCGCCAGGATTCGCATTCATTACATCGATTCCGAAAGCATAGAAAGAGACGGCGCGGGGTGCCTGGCGAGCATGGACGCGATCCTGGTGCCCGGCGGCTTCGGCAAGCGCGGCGTCGAGGGCAAGATCATGGCCATCCGCTACGCGCGCGAGAACATGGTGCCGTACCTCGGCATCTGTCTCGGCATGCAGCTGGCGGTGATCGAATATGCGCGCCATGTTGCCGGACTGGCCGACGCCCACAGCACCGAATTCAACCCCGACACGCCGCATCCGGTGATCGCGCTGATCACCGAATGGCAGGACCGCGATGGCAGGGTCGAGCACCGTGATGCCAAATCCGATCTCGGCGGCACCATGCGCCTGGGCGGACAGGAGTGCCTGCTTGAAGCCGGCTCGGTAGTGCGCAGCGTTTACGGTGCCGAGCGCATCATAGAGCGCCACCGCCATCGCTACGAAGTGAACAATCATTACCTGCCGCGGCTGAAGCAGGCGGGGCTGAGGATAAGCGGCACCTCGGCCAAGGAGGCGCTGTGCGAGATGGTCGAACTGCCGGCGCATCCCTGGTTCGTAGGCTGCCAGTTTCACCCGGAGTTCACCTCCACTCCACGCAACGGCCATCCGCTGTTCAAGGCCTTCATACAGGCGGCGCTGGCTAATGCCAAGGCAGCGTCACCGGGTGCGCAGCCCGGCGCGGCTGGCAGGTTGCAGAACATTGCCTGAGAACGACATGATGCCCCGATTTCCCTGCGCAGTGGCATCCGGCGCAGTCGCGGTCCGGGTCCGTCAAAGGGGCTGACAGCATGAATTTATGCGGATTCTCGGTTGGGCTGGAGCGGCCGCTGTTCCTGATCGCGGGTCCATGCGTGGTCGAATCGCGTCAGATGGCGCTGGATACCGCAGGCGAACTCAAGCAAATCTGCGCTGAAATCGGTATGCCGTTCATCTACAAATCGTCCTACGACAAGGCCAATCGCAGCTCGATCAAATCTTTCCGGGGCCTGGGCATGGACAAGGGCCTGGAAATTCTCGCCGAGGTCAAAAGGCAGATTGGCGTGCCCGTGCTCACCGATGTACACGAGGTGGACGAGATTGCGGCGGCGGCGGCGGTGGTGGATGTGCTGCAGACGCCGGCTTTTTTGTGCCGCCAGACCGATTTCATCAGTGCGGTGGCGAGCGCCGGCAGGCCGGTCAACATCAAGAAAGGCCAGTTTCTGGCGCCGGCCGACATGAAAAACGTGGTGGAGAAGGCCAGGGCGGCAAGCGGTGCTGACAACATCATGGTTTGTGAGCGCGGCGTTTCCTTCGGCTACAACAACCTGGTGTCCGACATGCGCTCGCTGATGGTCATGCGCGAAACCGGCTGTCCGGTGGTATTCGACGCCACCCACTCCGTGCAGCTTCCCGGCGGGCAGGGCACGTCCAGCGGCGGGCAGCGCGAGTTCGTGCCGGTACTGGCGCGTGCCGCCGTGGCCAGCGGGATTGCCGGGCTGTTCATGGAAACCCACCCCAATCCCGAGAAAGCGCTGTCGGACGGGCCCAACGCCTGGCCGCTGAAGCACATGCGGGCACTGCTGGCCACCCTGAAATCCCTGGACGATCTGGTCAAGCGCCAGGGGTTTGCCGAAAATCTGCTGTGACCGTATGAATTTCTCAACCCTAAAGACTAGCCAGGGACAACAATGAGTGCGATTGTGGATGTGATTGCGAGGGAGATTCTGGATTCCCGCGGTTATCCGACCGTCGAGGCCGATGTGCTGCTGGAATCGGGCGTGCTGGGCCGCGCCGCGGTGCCCTCGGGGGCGTCAACCGGCAGCCGTGAAGCGATCGAGCTGCGCGATGGCGATGCCGGCCGCTATCACGGCAAGGGCGTGCTGAAAGCGGTGGAGAACATCAACACCGAAATATGCGAGGCCATCATCGGGGTGGATGCGATCGAGCAGAGTTTTGTCGACAAGACGCTGATCGAGCTCGATGGCACGGAAAACAAATCGCGGCTGGGCGCCAACGCCATTCTCGCCGTCTCGATGGCGGTGGCCAAGGCGGCAGCCGAGGAATCGGGGCTGCCGCTGCACCGTTACCTCGGCGGTGCGGGCGCGATGGCGCTGCCGGTGCCGATGATGAACGTGATCAACGGTGGAGCCCATGCCGACAACAGCCTCGACATGCAGGAGTTCATGCTGATTCCGGTGGGCGTGGCGTCTTTCCGCGAGGCCTTGCGTTGCGGCTCGGAAATTTTCCACGTTCTGAAGAAGCTGTTGAGCGACAGGGGTTTGTCGACGGCGGTGGGGGATGAGGGCGGATTCGCGCCGCGCCTGCCCAAGCATGAAGCCGCGGTCAAGGTCATCATCGAGGCGATCGAGGCGGCCGGCTATCGTCCCGGGGAGCAGGTTGCGCTCGGCCTCGATTGCGCGAGCTCGGAGTTTTATGAGGACGGCGAATATACGCTGGCCTGCGAAGGCCTGTCGCTGAAATCCGCGGAGTTCGTGGATTACCTTGCGGGCCTTGTCGACAAGTATCCCATCATCAGCATTGAAGACGGCATGGCAGAGAACGACTGGGACGGCTGGAAACTGCTGACCGAGCGGTTGGGCAGGAAAGTGCAGCTGGTTGGCGACGATTTGTTTGTCACCAACACCCGCTACCTGAAGCAGGGGATAGACATGGGGGTGGCCAACTCGATCCTGATCAAGGTCAACCAGATCGGCACGCTCACCGAAACCCTGGCGGCAATCGAAATGGCAAAACGCGCCAGCTACACCGCCGTGGTATCGCATCGTTCCGGCGAGACCGAGGACACCACCATCGCCGACATCGCGGTGGCGACCAATGCGATGCAGATCAAGACCGGCTCGCTTTCGCGTTCCGACCGCCTGGCCAAATACAACCAGCTTCTGCGCATAGAAGAAGACCTCGGCGATGCGGTCAGCTATCCGGGGCGGGGCGCGTTTTACCATCTCAGGTAAGGCCATGCGGAGGGCGCGGCGTGAGGTGTAAAGGCGGTTCCCTGACACACCCGCGCTGCCTGCGGCGGCGCGGGTTCGGCGTGTCATTTGCGCCATTTCCGCTGCCATGAGATTGCTGACGCTTGCGCTGGCCGTCCTGATCGCGCTCATTCAGTATCCGTTGTGGCTGGGCAAGGGCAGCTGGCTGCGGGTGTGGGAAGTTGACCAGCAGATCCAGGCGCAGCGCGAAATCAACAGCAAGCTGCAGGCACGCAACACCGCCCTTGATGCAGAGGTGAACGATCTCAAGCAGGGATTCGAAGCAATCGAAGAGCGTGCCCGCAGCGAACTGGGCATGATCAGGCAGGACGAGATTTTCTTCCAGGTTCTGGACGACCGGACCACACGCGCCCCACTCCCACGGCCATGAGGCTGCCCGCATGACCCGCAGTGCGTGCTGGACAGGGTGTTTCCCCTAGCCAAAAGCAGCTGTTTCATTTCGAAACTTAACGCCTCTGCGATTCGCTTCCCTGTGGTCAGAACTGTTTGTTTTCAAGCTGTAAGATTCAAATCAAAGAATTGGCATGAATTGTGCCTGTTATGGCACGATTTAGTACCGTTGCTTTCGCTTACCGATCACAGGAGGTGCTCAACATGGCAAAAAATGCAGCCCAATGGGAACAGCTTCCGAAGTTGCCGCCGTCACACTATGTCGACAGCCGGATCTATACCGACAACCAGTTGTTCCAGGAAGAGCGCGAGAAGATTTTCAATAAAACCTGGTATATCGCCTGTCACGAATCCGAGATTCCCAACGCCTACGATTACCGCACTTTTCAGCATCCCGGCGGCGCACCGCTGATCATCGTGCGCGGCGAAGATATGCAGGTGCGCAGCTTTTACAATATCTGCCCGCATCGCGGCAACACGCTGCTTTACGATCCGGTCGGCAATGCCAAGCGCATCACCTGCATATTTCATGCGTGGTCGTTTGATACCCAGGGCAACTGCATTGACATCACGCGTGAAGAGCAGGGTTACCAGAAGCGTTTCTGCAAAGCCGATGCCGCATTGCGTGAAGTGAAGACCGAGGTTGGCTATGGCGGCTTCGTGTGGGTGAACACCGACGACAACAGCGAGTCGCTGAAGGACTACATCGGCACCGCGATGAGCGAACTCGAGCCGTACATCAACATGCCGCTTGAGGTGTTTCACTACCACCGTGCGATCGTCGATACCAACTTCAAGCTGTGGCACGACACCAACAGCGAGTTCTATCACGACTATATGCACTACTTCAATCGCGTGACGGGCATGATGCAGCCCGGGTATTTCGACCGCAAGTGCGTCGGTTACGACAACGGTCACGTGCTGGTGGGATCCATGGAAATCAAGTACGACGCGTATGAGGGCAGTAAGCAGCGCGGCATAGGCTGGCCGGGTCTGGCGCAGGGAGGCTGGATCCTCATTGATCTTTTCCCGGGCATGACCTACAACCTGCGCACCTCGGTGCTGCGCATGGACACCATGATTCCGCTGGGACCGAACAGGGTGATGATCGAGTATCGCGGCCTGGGTCTGAAGAGTGATACGCCGGAGCAGCGCGCGCAGCGCATTTTCGACCACAACACCATCTGGGGACCGTTCGGACGCAACCTGCACGAAGACCTGCTGGGCGTGCAGGGGCAGGGCAGGGCGATGCGCGAGAGCACCGACAGCCGCTGGGTGCTGCACGGGCGGGAGGAAAACTCGACCATTCACGACGAAGTCGGCATGCGCCATTATTACGCCGAATGGAGCAAGCGCATGGGGCGCAAGGCTTTCGATCCCTACGGCGAAAAGCGGGTATCCGCTGCCGCTTGAATAACTTGATGTGATGCACGTCCGCGCGCCCGTGCACGTCACTGGCGCCGGGCGGCAAAGAGAGGAGCCATGTTGGACCGAACTGCCGTTGAAGAACTGGTTTACCAGTCGTGCCTGCTACTGGATGACAAGAATTACAAGGGTTATCTCGACCTGTGCAGCGAGCAATTCCGCTATACCATCACCGCGCACAGCCCGGAAATCCGCAAGGACATGATCTGGCTGGATCATGACAAGGCCGGCATGCAGACGCTGCTCACCCAGCTGCCGCGCCATAACAGCGACCGCTCGCCGCTTACCCGGCATGCCAACGTCTACACGGTGGGTTTCGACCAGTCGAAGAAAGAAGCCCAGGTGATCAGCGTGCTGCAGGTATTCAAGACCGATCTGGACGGCGGAGCGACAGCGCTGTTCGCAGTCGGAAAGTACCTGGACAGCGTTGTCCTGGATGGCGATAAACCCAAGCTTGCAAAGCGGGTCGTCAAACTCGATACCCGCATGCTGGGAATCGGCTATCACATCCCGTTCTGATTCCGGCAGACCCGGGAGTTCGATGAAAATCCAGATCAACGCCAGAAATCGCGCCTTCCAGTTCAGCGCGTCGACAGGGGAAAAGATCCTATACGCCGGCTTGGCTGACGGCATAAACCTGCCCTACGAATGCGGCAGTGGTACATGCGGCACATGTAAGGCGCGGCTGGTGTCTGGAGACATCAAGGATGGCTGGCCGGAGGCGCCCGGACGCAAGTATCTAAAGCAGGCAGGTGAATTTCTGATGTGCCAGTGCACGGCGCAGGGAGACTGCAGCCTGGAGGTTGCCAACTTCGTCTACAACATGGATCCCGGCGCCTGCACCCCTGCCGCCTTCCAGGGGACCCTGGCCGGTTTGCGGCAGCTTACGAACGATGTCGTCGCTTTTTCAGTCGAGCTGGATGCGCCCAGGGATTTTGACGCCGGTCAGTTCATGCTGGTGCAGATGCCGGGCGTGACGGGCTATCGCGGCTATTCAATGGTGAATTTCGAGCGCGGGACCAAAAGGCTGGATTTCGTAGTCAAGAAAAAACCCGGCGGCGGCGCTTCGGAATGGCTTTTCGGCAGCGCCGCTGAAGGCAGCAAGCTCGATCTTTTTGGTCCGCTGGGCGCTGCCACGTTTTTCCCGGCGCTGGCCAAGAACATCCTGTGCATCGCCGGAGGCAGCGGAATTGCCGGCATGATGTCGATACTGGCGCGCGGCTGCCAGGAACACTATTTCGATCAGTACGGCGGGCATGTGTTTTTCGGGGTGCGCACCCTAAAGGACGCGTTCTACCTGGAGGAACTGTCGCGTTACCGTGGTGAATTTGCGCAGAAGCTGCAGATCACCATCGCCCTGTCTGATGAGGATGTGCCGCCTGATGCGGCGCAGCGTTACCCGGCGCTGGCTTTTGAGAGAGGAATGGTGCATGAGGTCGCGGCGCGCAGCATGAAGGGCAAGTACCAGAATGTGCGTGCATATCTTGCCGGGCCACCACCTGCGGTGGATGCCGCGATTCGCGTTTTGCTGTTGGAAGCAAAGCTAACAGCGGATAATATCCGTTACGACAAATTCAGCTGAACAAGGCAATGAGCAAAAAGTTCGTCTGTCACAGAGCGGATGTGCCGGCTAACGGCATGCGGGAATGCGATGCCGGCGACGGGGTCAAGGTACTGGTTGCCAATGCCGGTGACGAGTACTTCGCCTGTCAGGCCGTTTGCCCCCATCAGGAGGTAGCGCTGTGCGAGGGCCTATATGACGGCTCGGTGCTGACCTGTCACCAGCATCTGTGGCAATGGGATATCCGCACCGGCGCGCCGATAGGGCTGGCCGAAACGCCGCTGGAATGTTTCAAGGTCGAGGTGGATGGCGACTCGGTTTTTATCGTGTCCCCGGGCGCTCTCAACGTCGGCGAACTGTTTTCCGGGATTGCTGAAAAAACGCTTGCCGACATCAACGGTCTCGCCAAGCGCGAGAGCTTTCCCCAGGGCGGTACGTTGTACAACGTCGGTGACCCTGCGGAAGACATTTTCGTGCTCGAATCGGGCAGAATCGAATTCGTGATCGGCCGTGACGACCGCACCAGCCCGGCGGGTTTCATGCTGCGCAAGGGAGAGGTGTTCGGCTGGGCTGCGCTGCTCGACAGCCAGCCGCTGCGCATCGCCAAGGCGACATGCCTGGAGCCATCGACGCTGCTGCGGATCAACGGCAAACAGGCACTGAAGGTGCTCGAAGCCGATCCGGGGTCGGGTTATGTGGTGATGCGGCGGCTTTCTTCGCTGATCGCGCGTTACCTTGCGCCATCGGGGGCAAAATGAAATAGCCGGGATTTTCCGCCCGCCGGTGCCTAGAATAAAAACCCCGGGCACGTGACGGATAGGCGACGATTGTCGTTAATTGAGTTGGCTGTAAAAGAGCAGTAACCACTAAAGGAGGGTGTCATGAAATCAATCAAGCGTTTGCTGCAGTATGCGGGTGCTGCTTTTGTCGGCGGCGCATTAATGAGCAACAGCGCCAGCGCGGCCGATATCGACTTTGGCAAGCCTGGCGCGCCGGTAAAGCTGGTGGTCGGATATCAGCCGTACTACACGCAGTCGTGGTCGGGCGTGGTGATGCGCGGCAAGAAGTTCTATGAGAAGTACCTGCCCAAGGGTTCCGAGGTCGAATTCCAGGTCGGGCTGCAGGGCGCCATCATCGTCAACAACATGCTGGCCGGCAAGCAGCACATCGGCTACATGGGCGACATGCCTTCCATCGTTTCGACGACCAAGCAGGAAGTGGCAGATATCAGGATCGTCGGCACGCTAGGCCTGGGCTATGATCAGTGCAATATTTTCCTGGTTCGCAATGATGCTCCGAAGTTCGCCCAGCCGGTCGATTTCCTCAAATGGCTGAACGGCAAGCAGGTGGCGGTGCCCAAGGGAAGCTGTACTGACCGTTATGCACAGGCTGTTTACAAAAAATATAATGTGCAGCCGGCGGCCTACCTCAACCAGAACATCGAAGTTATCACGAGCAACTTCCGCGCCGGAAAGATCGACGCGGCGGTGATCTGGGAGCCGACTGCATCGCGACTGGTGCAGGAAGGCCTGGCGCGCCGTGCAGCTTCCGGCGTCACGCCGCAAGAAAACGACGGCGGCTTCCTGGCCATGCGCTTCGATCTCATCAAGCAGCGTCCGGATATCGTCAAGGCCTGGATGAATGCCGAGCTTGATGCCCAGCTGTTCCTGGCTGACTCCAAGAACGCCCCGGAAGTGATCAAGCTCGCCATGGAACAGACCACGGGCTTCACCGACAAGGTGCTGTGGTATTCGCTCTACGGCAGCTATGGGCCGGAGCAGGACGGCTCCAAGGTGCGCAATACCCTGCATTACGCCATCACGCCGCAGGCAACCGAACTGATCACCCGGGCCACCACCTTCCTGCACTCGATCAAGAGCATCAATGTGCCGAAATTGCGTCCTGAAGCCGTGATGCCCGAGTTTGCGGAAGCCGTGCTCAAGGAGCGCAAGCTCAAGGCTCCGATCGGCGAAGTTACTGCCCAGCCCGACTCGGCATTCAAGCCGGTCAAGTGACGTAGGCACGACCGGGCCGGCTGCAACGCAGCCGGCCTTTTCGACCTGCCTGAATTTGTGAATGACGTCCCGGACAGGGTTGTTGCTAACCAGGTCCGGCATGGCTGACCAAACAGCGAGCAAAGACAGAGAAATGCTGGAAATCCTCAAGAAGACAATGCCGTTTCAGGTCGTCTCCGACACCATGCTGCGCCGGATTGCAGAACTCGGCAAACGTGCGTCGTACGACAAGGGAGCGGTGATCTATGATGCAGGTGACACTGCCGGTGATATTTACATCATCGTTTCGGGCAAGGTGGAGCACGCGCTGGAGCCCGGAGTGAACGCGCGCCGGCCGGTGCAGGTGCTGGGGGCGGGAGATGTGTTCGGCTGGGCCGCGCTGCTGGAAAAATACCCGCATCGCCTGGCAAAGGCCGTGGTGGTCGAGCCCACGGAAATCATCCGCATCAATGGCGATGATCTGCTGCGGCTGCTGGAATCAGATCCCGATTCCGGCGATGTGGTGATGAGCCGTTTTGCAACCATGATCACGCGCGACTACACGGTGCCTGATCTCATCGCGCAAATGCGCGCCATCCATCGCAAGATGCATTCAACCGACATCCAGGGCATGAATCTCACCATGTACCGGCTGTCGCTGTGGCTCAAGAGCCCGCGTCCATACCTGATGCTCATCGGTTTTGGCCTGTTCCTGAGCTTCTGGTACCTTGCAGTCGAAGTGTGGAGGCTACCGCGTTTTCGCGAAATGCCCGGCCTGACCGTGGTGATCAAGGAATGGCTCAATCCCGATCCAACCTACGGGCTTTCGATTTACACGGGAGAATATTACCAGCACATTTGGGTCAGCATCTGGCGCGTGACCCAGGCGTTTGTGCTGGCAACGGTGCTTGGCGTGCCACTCGGACTGTTCTTGGGATGGTCGCGGAAGTTCAAGGAGTACGTTTTCCCGGTATTCGAAACGCTGCGCCCGATTCCCATCCTGGCATGGGTACCGCTGGCAATCGTGATGTTCATATCGACCGAGTCCGCGGTAATTTACCTGACATTCCTGGCGTCTTTTTTTGCAACCGCACTTAATACCATGCTGGGCGTGGAGTCTATAGACGAGTCCTACGTGCGGGCCGCCTACTGCCTGGGGGCGAAGCGGCACCAGGTCTTCCGGCACATCATCATTCCGGGTGCGCTGCCATTCATTTTCACCGGCCTGCAGATTTCAATCGGCGTTTCGTGGTTCTCGCTGGTTGCTGCGGAGATGGTGTCCGGCCAGTACGGCCTGGGCTATGTCATCAATACGTCATACACGATGGTGCGTTATCCGACCATCGTGATCGGCATGATCACGCTTGGTTTCGTGGGTTATGTAACCAGTGCGATGGTCCGCATCCTGGGAGATTATCTGATGCAGTGGCGCGTGCGCGAGCTCGCTTTGGGGGGGCAGTAAATGTCGACAACTGTGCAGCAGGCTGCATCGGCAGGGGCGGCGACACGCGGCGCGATCCGTATCGAGGACGTGGTCAAGATTTATGATCCGGGCGGCGCCTCGGTGATGGCGGTTGACCACTGCTCGCTGGATATCAAGGCGGGGGAAATCTGCATGATCGTGGGCCCGTCCGGCTGCGGCAAGACTACGTTGCTCAATGCCATCGCCGGATTTCACGACATCACGTCCGGACGCATTCTTCTGGATGGGGAAGTCCTGTGCAGTGCGGAGAAGCCCAAGGCCGAACCTGGTTCCGACCGCATCGTTGTGTTCCAGAACGGCGCGCTGTTCCCGTGGAAGACCAATCTCGACAATGTTGCGTTCGGACCCATCATGCAAGGCAAGATGACGCCTGCCGCAGCCAAGGAAAAGGCGCTGAACATGATGGCGGACGCGGGACTGTCCGGGGTGGAACACAATTATCCCGGGGAAGTGTCGTCCGGCGTGCGGCGCAGGGTCGAAATCGTGCGGGCGCTGATGAATGATCCCAAGGTGCTGCTGCTTGACGAGCCGTACCGCGCGCTCGACTCTCTTACCAAGTCGGTCATGCACGAAGCCCTGCTGGAAATCTATTACAAGAACAAGGTGACAATTTTCTTCATTACCCACGATCTGGAAGAGGCGATTTTTCTCGGCCACAAGGTCGCGATCATGACCACGCGTCCGTGCAAGCCCAAGAAAGTACTGGATGTCGATATTCCTCACCCGCGCGACTACAGCGTGCTGACATCCAAGCGCTTCCGCGAGCTGATCGAGGAGACCAACGAAGCGGTGCATGAAGAGGCGCTGAAGGCATTTGCCGCAGGCGAGAAGGAAGGTTGATGCCATGGCAAAAACGAAAAAATCAATGATCAACTCCGCGATCTGGCGCGGGATATTGTCGATCCTCATCTTCCTCGTCCTGTGGGAGCTCGGGTCGAGGTCCAAGCAATGGCTGATGCTGGACGGGTTCGAGTGGTTGCGCAACCTGCTGGCCATGGCCGGATGGGACAGAAAGTACCTGCCGTGGGTAGGGGCGATACCTGCGCCTACCGAGGTGATCAAGGCGTGGGGGGCGGTGCTGTGGGACCTCGGTTACTGGCACAGCTGGTACAAGAGCTTTTCCCGCGTTCTGGGGGGCTTCATTGCCGCCATGCTTGTGGGCATACCCTTCGGCCTGCTGCTGGCGGTAAGCCGCACCGCGTTCGGCATCGGATTCCCGGTGTTCGAGGTGCTGCGCCCGATCCCGCCGCTGGCGTGGGTACCGGCCTCCATCATCTTCTGGCCTACGCAGGAACTGTCGATCACCTTCGTGACCTTCCTCGGCGCCTTCTACACCATCGTCATCAACGTTGTCGGCGGCGCGAGGTCGATAGACGTGCGTTATTTCCAGGCCGCGCAGAGCATGGGTTCCTCGAGCTGGGACATATTCCGTCGAATCATCCTGCCTGGCACCCTGCCGTCCATCGTGGTTGGTTCGGCGGTGGGCATGGGGATTACCTGGGAGGTTGTGGTGGCGGCTGAAATGATTTCGGGCGGCGGCAGCCAGATCGGTGGAACCGCGGGCGGCGGACTGGGCTTTTTCATCTGGAACTCCTATGTTGGCGGTTCCTATGAACAGATCGTGGTCGGCATGATCAGCATTGGCATTGCCGGTTTCATATCGAGCGAACTGCTGAGATCACTCGGCAAGTACGTCACTCCATGGTTGCGTTTGAGATAGGCACGGGATTGCAAACATCATGAGTCAGGCAGAAATCGTCAAACCCAAGATACAAGCCGGCGAAATTGTGGTTTCCGGCGTCAGCAAAAGCTACGGCGCGAACCAGTTTGCCAAGGAAGTAGTCAAGGACTGTTCGTTCACCATAGAGCGCGGCAAGCTCACAGTGATGATCGGGCCTTCAGGCTGCGGCAAGAGCACACTGATCCGGCTGCTGGCGGGTTTTGAGAAGCCGACGACAGGCGCGATCAGCATCAACGGGCAGCCGGTGACCGGTCCGGACCGCGATCGCCTCGTCCTGTTTCAGGAGACGGCGTTGTTTCCGTGGATGACGACCTACGACAACATAATGTACGGTCCAAGAGCGCGCGGCGAGGTGAACAAGCAGACGCTGGAATTTGCGGAGTTCCTGCTAGCAAAAGTCGGTCTGCAGGAGTTCCGAAAAAAGTACCCCCCGCAGCTTTCGGGCGGCATGCAGCGTCGCGCGGAACTGGCGCGCGCCATGATCAACAACCCGGAAGTGATGATACTCGACGAGCCGTTCCGCGGTCTGGACGCGATGACCAAGGAACTGATGTGGGAGTATTACTCGGCACTCTATGAAGAGAACCGCCGCACCAACTTTTTTGTGACCACGGATATCGACGAGGCGATTTTTCTCGCTGACCGCCTGCTCATCATGTCGAATATCCCGACCCAGGTGCGTGCAGTGCTGGAGGTCGACGTGCCGCGGCCGCGCAGGCTGCTGGATATTGTTGAAAACGACCGCTCCAACGAAATCAAGATGGAGGCCCTGTCCATCCTCCATGAAGAGGCAATGAAGTCTTTTTCGCGCGGCAGCAAGGCCGCCGCCGATTTCGTCGAAGCGTATTCCAAGCGGGTTTCCAAGACTTGACGTGCGGCAGCATCAACTTGAGCATGGAAGCGGCATGGATTGGCTTTTGACCAGGGAGGCGGTGATCGCGCTGGCAATCATGGGCGCGGTACCGTCGGCAATAGCGGCGCTGTTGCAGTCGCGCGGCAGCCTGAGCGCGCATCGTGCGCGCCAGCTCAACATCGCCGGCTACGGGTTCATGGGAGCCAGCATGCTGCTGTTCATCACAATCGGTTTCCGCGCGTAAGCGGCGCAGATATTACATTCTTCCATCCTTACGCCAGAATGAAATCAAGGTGCATACATGACTGCAAAAATAATTGATGGCAACGCAGTTGCCCGGCACGTGCGGGCAGAATGGAAAAAGCGCGTCGAAGCGCTCAAGGCAAAGCGCGTAACGCCGGGCCTGGCGGTCATTATCGTTGGCAACAATCCGGCATCGAGGGTCTATGTGCGCAACAAGGTCAAGGCGTGTGCCGAGGTCGGGCTGCACTCCGAAGCACACGAGTTTCCGGCGGATGTCGCGCCGGATGTGGTGATGCGCCGCATTCAGGAACTCAACCAGAACCCGGCGATTCACGGCATTCTGGTGCAGCTGCCGCTGCCGCCGCATCTGGAACCGCGCCGGCTGCTGGGCGCAATTGCGGTCGACAAGGACGTCGACGGATTCCACCTTTACAATGTCGGCGGTCTGGTGGTGGGCGACAACAATATTTTCCCGCCGTGCACCCCCTATGGCGTGCAGTGCATACTTGAATACGAGAACATACCCATCGAAGGGCAGAATGTGGTTGTGGTCGGCGCCAGCAACATCGTCGGCAAGCCGATGGCGCTGATGCTGATGGCCAAGGACGCGACGGTATCGATCTGCCACATCAAGACACGCGATCTGGCGCAGTACACGATCCTCGCAGATATCCTCATCGTTGCCGCGGGCTGCCCGGGCCTGATCACGGCGCCCATGGTCAAGCGCAACGCTGTGGTCATCGACGTCGGCATCAACCGCCTGCCCGACGGGCGTCTGGTGGGCGATGTCGATTTTGAGCATGTGAAGGAGAAGGCTTCGCACATCACGCCGGTGCCGGGAGGCGTCGGTCCGATGACAGTGACCATGCTGATATGCAATACTGTCGCGGCCGCAGAACGCAGCGCCGCGAAAAATGCCGAAAGCAGAAACCCAGTCCCCGCATAAGATTTCCCCCTGAGAGATGGCCGCCATACTCCTCGATGGAGCGGCCATCGCTCGCCATGTTAATTCTGAATTAAAACAAAGAGTTGCGGAGATATCCCGCAATGGCCTGCAACCCGGGCTGGCGGCCGTGCAGCTGGGTGACAATCCGGCAGCGCGCATCTATGTGCGCAACAAGGTGCGGGTCTGCGCCGAGGTCGGGCTGTATTCCGAAGTTCACCGCCTGGACGCAGATTGCCCCGAGCACGTGCTGCTGGCCACGCTGGACAAGCTCAATCGGAATCCGCGCATACATGGCATCATCGTGCAGCTGCCGCTGCCGGTACACCTTGACAGCGTGCGCATCGTGCAGTCAATCAGCGTGGACAAGGACGTTGACGGCTTCAACTGGCGCAATCTGGGAGCGCTGGTTGATGGACACCCCCTGTTCACGCCTTGCACGCCGCAGGGTGTCATGGTCATGCTTGACCGTGCGGGCATAGCGCTCGAAGGGCGGCACGCAGTGGTCGTGGGACGCAGCGGGATTGTCGGCAAGCCGATGGCGCTGCTCCTGATCGGGCGCGGCGCCACTGTCACCGTCTGCAATTCGAAAACCCCCGACCTTGCACATATCACCCGCCAGGCGGACGTCCTGGTCGTGGCGGCAGGCAAACCCCGGCTGATCAGCGAAGACATGGTGAAACCGGGGGCGGCAGTGATCGACGTCGGCATCAACCGCCTGCCAGATGGCAGGCTGGCGGGGGATGTGGATTTTGAAGGCGTGCTGAAAAAAGCGGCCCATCTGACACCGGTGCCCGGCGGTGTCGGGCCGATGACGGTGGCGATGCTGGTTGCCAATACGGTTGCGGCAGCCGAACGGCTTGCCGCACAACAGTTCGCTGCGACCGCGAACTAGGGCGCCAGGGCGCTAGGCAGTGCGCCGCGCCAGGAAACGCGCGGGATCGTAAAAAGGCAGGCGCGTGACCGTGGCGCCGGTACCGGATGCCAGGCGTACGCGCGTACCGGGGCGGCGATCAGCCGTGGCTACGAAACCGAGCCCGATCTGCCGTTTGAGCACAGGCGACATGCATGCGCTGGTGAGCAGCGCGCTGCCCGGTGTGACGGTGGAGAAATCCGCACCTGGCTGCGCGACGAACGCTGTGCAACCGGGGTCGTCGACGATCAGGCCCGCGAGCGCATGTTGCGGCGCCTGCCAGCGCCGGCGCCGCAGGGCGCTGACACCACGGCATTGCGTATTGTAGAAATTCACCAGCCGCGACAGGCCGATTTCAAGCGGGGTGACCGGAAGCGCCAGTTCGCGCATGAACAGGATGTGGCCTGCCTCGATGCGCAGACTGTCTATTGCGCTGAAACCACATTCAGCCAAGCCGCGTTCTGCCCCGGCCTCAAGCAAGGCCTGCCAGAGTACAGGGGCGGCTTCCGCCGCGATGACCAGCTCGTATCCGGTTTCGCCGCTGTAGCCGATGCGCGCCAGCAGGCATGGGCTGCCATTGAACTCCAGCACGACGAAACCATAGTAGGGCAGTTGCGGCGGCAGCGCTGCCAGCTTGCCCAGGCAGCGCTGCATGATGGCCCACGCCTGCTGTCCCTGGACCGCCAGCACCGCCTGTTCGCGCGAACGGTCAGCAATGTCGACTGCAAGTCCTGCGGCAAGCGGCGCGAGGTGCTGCAAGTCGTCGCGGCGGCCGGTGAACAGCAGATAGTGTCCCCCCGAGATGTGCCACACCGTGGCGTCGTTGATGACAGAGCCGTCTTCGCGCAGCAGCAGGGTATAGGCAAGCTGCCCTTCACGAAGGGCAAGGAGGTTGCGCGTCTGCAACCTGTGGAGGAAGGCAAGGCTGCTGTTGCCCGTGATCTCGAAGCAGGCCATGAACGAGAAGTCGAACAGGCCCGCGGCGCGCCGGGTCGCCATGTGCTCGGCTGCGGCGTTGCTGAAACATGCGGGCGTGGTGATGCCGCGCGCCAGTTCGGTCCTGTCGACGCCGCGCCGGGCGAAGTAACGCTCCAGTGGAGTGGGCGCCGCAGCGCTCATAGCCAGCCGAGAGCGCGGGCAACCAGGAAGACGCCGACTGCGATGCACAGCACGGCGACGAATTTTCTGAGCGACTCGGCATTCACCGCATGCACGATGCGCGCACCGACAAATACCCCTGCTATTTCGAGCAGGGTCACCACCGCAGCGATCTTGAAATTGACCGTGCCGAATTGAAGGTTGCCCAGCGTGCCGGAAACGGCGGCGATGATCTGTATGACCTGGCTTGCGCCTATCGATGCGAGTGCCGGGAAACCGAACAGCACCATAAGCGGCACCGACAGCGCGGGTCCCCCGACGCCGGTCAGCCCCGAGCCGAAACCTGCAACCGAGCCGATGGCGCCAAGCAGGGCCTGCTGCTGTCCGTGCCTGCCGTCAAAAGCGGGGCGGCGCAGGCCGCGCCAAGTGGCGAGTGTATATACGCCGGCAAAAATGATGATGCCTGCAAGAATGAGCGCGAGCGCGACGGGTTTTGTGAGCGAATTCATCCACGCGCCTGCAAAAGCGAACAGCACGGCACCCATGCATACCGGCTTCGTGACGCGCCAGTCTATGCTGCCGCGGCGTTGGAACATGATGGTTCCGGTAATGCCAGTGAAGATGAAAGTAAACAGCGCGGTCGCCATCGCTTCGTGTATGCCGAGACCGGCAAAGGCAGTCAACGCGGGAATCAGCAGTATGCCGCCGATGCCTACTGCACCAATCAGCGCGCCGACGACAAATGCGATGGGGATGAGCCAGATGAGCTCAGACATCATCGGCGCCTGATGCGGCAACCACCAGCCGTGCGGCAAAAGGGAGAGGGCGCGTCCGGCGGCAACGCCGCGCGAGATTCCAGGCGCATCCCGACACGCATTCTAGCCGGAGGCGAAAGCGGTCAGATTACCGGTGATCAGCGCGTTGAGCTGGGTCATGATGCGATAGCCCAGCGTATGGTCCTGATTCATCAGGATCATCAGCTGATTGCCGTTTATCGCCAGCACCGTGCAGGGCGTGATGGCGAGCGCGGTGGCAATGCGCTTGGGGGCGGTTTCAACCAGCGCCGCCCAGCCGAACACTTCCCCGCGCTTGAGGATCTGTCCGGCCTGCGTCTGGCGGCTGCCCAGTCCGATGGTGAACCGCACCATGCCATCGACCAGCACATACAGGTCGCTGGCCGGCTCCCCCAGGCTGTATATACGACTAGTCTGCGGATACTCCTCGATTCGCGCGAGCTGGGATACCTGCTTCAGCTGCTGTGGCGACAGATCGGCGAAAAAACCGGTGTGCGCGAGGATATCGGCGCACCCGGTTTCAGTCGCAGCTGCTCCAGTGAGATTCACGCGGGATCGAACGTGGGATTCACGTCAGTTGAGCAGATTGGCAGATCATCATGCCGGTATTTTACTTTACTTCTTCCAGCCGACCATTTCCTTGAATCGCTTCAACTCGTCTTCCTTCATGAAGACGGTGTGCTCCTTGCCGGGGTAAATGCGCTGCCTGACCTCGTCACGGTAATCGCACAGGCCTTTTTCAATGATGGGCACGAGATCGACGTAAATCTTGGAGTGGCGCGGCACGTGTTTCTCGTAGAGGTGGAACAGGTCGGACCCGATGATATGGACGCCGTGCGCAAGATTGCCAGCACCCAGGCTGATCACCGGCACCGGCAGCGTTTCGGCGAGGTATTCGCAAACTTCCGAGGTCGTCACTTCGCACATGATGGAGAAGCAGCCGGCATCGACCATCGCCCAGGCGTCGTCGATCAGCTCCTTGGCGCGCTCGGCGGTCTTGCCCTGGGCGGTGAATCCACCAAGCTGCGGCATGCGCATGGGTGTGATGCCGATGTGCCCCTGCACCGGGATGCCGGCCTTTACGATGGCTTCGATATATTTGGCGTGGTGCTGGTTGCCTTCGCATTTCATGACTTCGGCGCCGCCCTGCGACACGTACTTGGCGGCGTTGTCGACCGCCTGCTGCGCGGACAGGTGGAAACTCATGTACGGCATGTCAACCATGCGCAGGCCGTACTGCGAGCCGCGTTTTACCGCCTGCGCCATGTACATGACTTCTTCAAAGGAAACGGAGGTCGTGGTTTCGTGGCCGAACAGCACCATCCCGCCGGTATCGGAAACGCACAGAATGTCTATGCCCACGCGGTCGGCGATGATGGCAGTTTCATAGTCGTAGACAGCGAGCTGGACGATGGGGTCGCCTTTTTTCATTTTCTCGACCAGCATGGGTATGGTGACTTTCTTGCGTTTCGGTGCAGCTTGTTCTGCCATGGCATCCTCCTGAGATGGGTTATGTCTGAAAATAAAACATAGTAAGCAAGCCGTATGCCAATCCGCTTTCAAACCAAGCGCTTAGTTTTAAAGCGGATTGTCGGGCCGGCTGATGGCCGAAAAGGCGGGAGTTTCCTTATGAAACGTTTTTTTGTTTCGTTACGAATCTGATCGACCTGAGGCCTGCCCCGGACCAGGCGAGGGCATGCCTGCGGGACCGTGCGAGGAGCGCGCGCCACTGCGCCGCAGGCCCCAGCGATTGCGCCGCACCCACAGGGCTTTCCGGCCTATCCCCAGCATGGCGGCGAGTTCGGATTCGCTGTAAAGGTGCTGGTAGCGGCGCACGAATTCCTCGATGTAGCCCTCGATGGAAAGCGCCCGGTTTATGGCATCGTCGGTGAACTGCCCGATCGGCGTGGCCTGGCTTTCTGAGGGTGCGATCTCGGCAAAGTCGGTGCATGACAGCAGCTCGCCATCCGCAAGAATCACTGCCCGCTCAATCAGGTTTTCCAGTTCGCGCACGTTTCCCGGCCAGTGATGGGTGTGCAGGAAGCGGCGCAGGTCGTCTGTCATCCCGCTGATGCGCTTGCCCAGCCGCCGGCTGTGCAGATCGATGAAATGGCGGGCGAGGATCTCGACGTCGTCGCCACGCTCCTTCAGCGGCGGCACCATGATGTTGATGACGTTCAGGCGGTAAAACAGGTCGGCGCGGAAAAGGTTTTTTTCCATCGCTTCCTTGAGATCGCGGTTGCTGGCGGCAAGAAAGCGCACATCGGTGTTGTAGACGTGCTTGGAACCCAGCGGGCGCACCTGCTTTTCCTGAATGACGCGCAACAGCTTGACCTGTAGGGCGGGCGCCAGTTCGGAAATTTCGTCGAGAAACAGGGTGCCGCCATGGGCTTCACGGATCAGCCCCTCGCTTGCCGCGACTGCGCCGGTATAAGCCCCCCGGGTGTGGCCAAACAGCTCGGACTCCAGCAGGTCGGCAGGAATCGCCCCGCAGTTGAGCGGAACGAAAGGTCCTTCGGCGCGCGGGCCGGTGTAATGGATGGCCTGCGCCACCAGTTCCTTGCCGGTGCCACTCGCGCCCTGTATCAGCACATTGGCATCCGAATTCGCGACTTTCGTGATCAGCGCGAATACCCGCTTGATGCCGACGGACTCGCCGATGATCCGGTTGTTGGAAAACGCCTTTTTGAGATTGCGCTTGAGCATGGCGTTTTCACGGCGCACGCGCCGTTCATCGAGCGCGCGCTCGACAGCATGGCGGAAATCGTCGTTGCTGAAAGGCTTGATGATGTAGTCAAGGGCACCGCCGCGCAGCGCTTCGATCGCGGTATCGATCGATGAAAAACTGGTCATCAGGATCATCGGCAGGTCGATGCCGGTTTCCTTGATGCTGCGGATGATGGACAGGCCGTCGCGGTCCGGCAGGCGCAGATCGGTGATCAGCAGGTCGAACTCGCCAGACTGCGCGCGGGCAAGGCCTTCGGTGCCATTGGTCACCAGTTCGACCTGGCAGCCTATGCTCTCCAACAGCAGGCGAACTGATTCGCCGACCCCGGGATCGTCGTCGACAACAAGGATGCGCTCATTGCGCGGAGTGCGTGTTTCGTTCATGGGCGGTATTGATGCAGGGGCAGGGTGACATAGAAGCACGCGCCACCCTGCGGATGGTTTTCGGCGCGCATGCTGCCGCCATGCTCGATGACGATTTCGTTGCAGATGGCAAGCCCAAGACCAGTACCTTGTCCCGCCGGTTTGGTGGTGAAGAACGGTTCAAACAGCCGCGCAAGGTGCCCCGGCGCGATGCCGGGGCCGCTGTCGTGAATCACCACTTCGACCTGCAGCGGATTGAGGGTTTGCGACATGACGCGCAGCGCGCCCTGACCGTTCATGGCCTGTGCTGCATTGAGGAAAATATTCGCGAACACCTGTTCGAGCTGGTCGCCGTTGCCCATGATCCACAGGTCTGGCGCCGTGCGATGATCGACCTGGATGTCCCGGAAAAGTGCGTCCTGGCGGGCGTTCTGCAGCGCCTCCGCCAGCGGCTGATCCAGCCGCAGCAGCGCCATTTCCTCGCTGCCGGAGCGCGAAAAATCATTGAGCTTCTTGGAAATATTGAGCAGGCGCCGCACATTGGCGGCGATGTTTTCAAGTCCGCGCTCCAGCGTTTCCGGTGCAAGTGGAGTGCTCGACTGCAGAAGCTGCACCATGGAATGAATCGCAGTCAGCGGATTGGCAACCTCATGACACACGCCCGCCACCATGAAACCAAGCGAGGCCAGCCTCGCGGTCTGCGCGCTGCCCAGATCGAATCCGCGCGCGTGCGGGTGTTCGGAAACGATGAGACAGGCGCCCAGGGGCAGGCGCCTCAGGCAAAGCTGCTCGCGCGCGCCGCTGAGCGGATCAGTGATGTCGGCATCCTGGGTGGCGAGCCAGGGTTGCGTTGCCTGCAGTGCGGCGTAGTAGTCGGGAAAAAGCTGTTCCAAACGAGTGTCGGCGATCACGCCCTGGATGCGCCTGCGCTGGCGCAGTTCCTTGTTGATGAAGGTCACTTCCCCCTGATCGTTGACCAGCAGTGCCGGCCACGGCAGGCTGTCCAGGAAGGAGGTGAGAATTTCACCGATGTCGGAAAAGGCATTCATGGCGCGGCCGCAGGATCAGCAGGAAAAAGAGTTGGCGAAGTTGATCAGCAAGTCCGGGTTGAGGTAGCCACGAAAGCCGACATAGCTGACCATTGCCGCGAGTGCGGCAAGCAGCAGCCAGATCAGGATTTTGCGGGTTTCGCGCATGCCGCCACCCCTGCCGCCGCTCATGTCACCGGTTTCCTCGCGGCCATGCCGGCCATCTCGCGCTCATCGATCGGCAGGCAGAGCACGCATGCCAGTACGCCGAGCGCGACTGCGACCATCCATACGACCATGTAGGAACCCGTCGCGTCGAACATGTAGCCGCCGTACCAGGCGCCGAGAAAACTGCCGACCTGGTGGCCGAGGAAAGAAATGCTGAACAGCGTTGAAAGGTACTTCACGCCGAAGATCTGCGCCACCAGGCCGTTGGTGAGGGGCACGGTGCCGAGCCAGGTGATGCCCATCACCGCGGCAAAAATCCAGGTGGACCACTGACTGAGCGGCAACGCGATGAATATCAGGATCGCCACCGAGCGGATGCCGTAAATCCACGACAGCAGGTATTTCTTGCTGAAATGTCCGCCGAGGAAGCCGCACAGATAGGAACCGATGATATTGAAGAATCCGACCAGGGCGAGCGCGATCATGCCCTGCGCCGGCGCCATGCCCCTGTCGACCAGATAGGCGGGCAGATGCACCATGATGAAAATGGTCTGAAAGCCACACACCAGGAATGCGGTTGTCAGATACCAGAAGCCGCGGTGGGTCGCAGCCTCGTGTATCGCCGCAGTCATGCTCTGCCCGCTCCTGCCGGGTGTACGGCTGTTTCCCGCAAGCGCGGCGGCCAGCGGCACGATGAGGAATGAGGACACTGCCAGCACCAGCAATGCGCTGAACCAGCCGAACTGGGAAATAAGCGCCTGACCGTAAGGCAGCATGATGAACTGGCCGAACGACCCGCCGGCGCCGACGATGCCAAGCGCCATGCTGCGCTTTTCAGGCGGGAAGGTGCGGCCTACGAAACCCATGACGATGCCGAAGGCCGAACCGGAGAGGCCCAGTCCGACCAGAATGCCAGCGCTGACGTTGAAGGCAAAACCGGTATCGGAATAGGCCATCAGCGCGAGCCCTGCCGCATACAGCACGCCGGCTGCGACGATGATGCGCGCCGCGCCGAACTTGTCGGCGATCATGCCGGCGAAGGGTTGGGCAAGACCCCATACCAGGTTTTGCAGCGCAAGCGCGAACGCGAAGGTTTCGCGTCCCCAGCCCAGGTCCGTGCTCATCGGCTGCAGGAACAGGCCGAAGCTCTGCCGCGTGCCGAGCGACAGCATGAGAATAATGCTGCCGCACGCAAGCACCACAGCCGGTGTGCGCCAGTTTGTGACATTCATGGTTTTTTATGTATCCTCGCTCCCGGCGCCGTTGGCACCTGTAGCGTCATGAATTATGGCACAAATCGCCCGCCACATCGCACGGCCCGACAGTGCATAAACATAGAATGCTCTGATATGAGGCCAGCAGGTGGCGCTTGGTATAATTCCGTGCTTTGCCACCTTGCTACAGCCTTCCTCAACGTGTCAGCTATCCCCAATCCGGAATCCGGCCTGCTGTTTGACGATCTTTACCGCCGCGAAGGCCTGCTGCGGCTCGACCATCGGTTTCTTGCGCATCTGCATTCGTGCGACGCCGCGCTGCAGGAAAGGCTGGTCGCGGCGCGCGTCAATCCCGGCGCATTGGCCGCGAAACAGGAGTCTGAACTGCTTCTCGCGCTGGCGCCGCATGTCGACGACTTCATCGGCTGGCTGTTTGACATCTCGGCCCAGGTGCGCGCACTCGCCGCGCGCCATCACGAGCTTGCCCCGCTGTACAGCGTCAAGCGCCTGTTCGTGCAGCGTAAGGCCATGCACAAATTCAAGGCCGCTGACGCGGAAAAACTGAACGGCGCAGCATTGGCTTCAACGCTGGAGGCACTGTTCGGCGAAAGCCTGAGCGAGCTTGCGTTTGCAAAACATGTCAGCGCGTGGCAGCTGGACGAAGCGGCCAACGCCGACAATCTGGAGACGGCGCTCGCTTATGCGGCATGGGCAGCGCACAGTGCAGCGGGCCGTGCGAAACACCGTGGTGGGGTATTGTTCAAGGCGCCGCACAAACTCGATCCGCAGCATCTGGTGCCGGCCGTGGCCGATGCCTCCAGGGGCTATACCCGCTACCACTTTGAAACCGCGCAGCTGCGCCGTCGCGAGGGATTCAAGCTCACTGACTGCGGCACCGACCTCACTGGTGCGCTTGACCAGGCCAATTACTGCATCTGGTGCCATGAGCAGGGCAAGGATTCCTGCTCCAAGGGCCTGAAGGAAAAGGGCACAGGCGGGCGCGGCGCGGCCTCGTTCAAAAAAAGCCCTTTTGGCGTGACGCTCGCAGGCTGCCCGCTGGAAGAAAAAATTTCCGAGTTCCACAAGGCCAAGACAGAGGGCAACGCCATAGGTGCGCTGGCCATCATTGCCGTGGACAATCCGATGACGGCAGCAACTGGACACCGCATCTGCAACGACTGCATGAAGGCCTGCATTTACCAGAAGCAGGAGCCGGTCAATATTCCGGAAGCAGAGACGCGCACGCTCAAGGATGTGCTGGAACTGCCGTGGGGTTTCGAAATATACAGCCTGCTGACGCGCTGGAACCCGCTCAACCTGCGCAACCCCTATCCCCGGGCGGCCAGCGGCAAGCGCGTGCTGGTTGCCGGCATGGGGCCTGCCGGCTTCTCGCTGGCACATTTCCTGATGAATGACGGCCATAGCGTGGTTGGCATAGACGGCCTGAAAATAGAGCCGTTGCCGCCAGCACTTTCGGGCGTCGATGCGCACGGCAATCGCGTGCCTTTTCAGCCCATCCGTGACGTAAACGAGCTGTATGAATCGCTCGATGAGCGTGCGATGGCCGGATTCGGCGGCGTTGCCGAATACGGCATCACTGTGCGTTGGGATAAAAATTTCTTAAAAATCATAAGGCTGCTTCTTGAGCGCCGGAGCGAGTTTGCGCTCTTTGGCGGCGTGCGTTTCGGCGGCACGCTGACCGCGGACGAAGCATTCACGCTCGGCTTCGATCATATTGCGCTCGCCATCGGCGCGGGGCGCCCGACCGTGCTCGACATGCCGCAGGGATTGGCGCGTGGCGTGCGCACCGCATCCGATTTTCTGATGGGCCTGCAGCTTACCGGTGCCGCCAAGGCCGACTCGATTGCCAACATGCAGTTGCGCCTGCCGGTGGTGGTGGTGGGCGGGGGGCTCACCGCAATCGACACCGCCACCGAGGCGCTCGCGTATTACCCGTTGCAGGTCGAGAAATTTCTCAGCCGTTATGAAGCACTGGCGCGCGATCATGGCGAGGCGGCGGCGCGCATCGCGTGGAACGAGGAAGAGCGGCAGATTGCCGACGAGTTTCTGGCGCACGCGCGCGTCATTCGCGAGGAGCGCAAAGCCGCTGCAAGCGAAAACCGCGCGCCGCGCATCATAGAATTGCTGCAATCCTGGGGCGGCGCCACCATCGCCTACCGCAGGCGGCTGATCGACAGTCCGTCATACACGCTCAACCACGAGGAAGTGCACAAGGCACTGGAAGAGGGAATATATTTTGCCGAGGGCCTGATGCCGGTGGGTGTCGAGATCGACCAGTACGGCCATGCGCGCGCGCTCAAGGTCTCGATGCAAACCCGCGATGAAGGCGGCAAATGGACGGAAACGGCGCAGACTGCGCTGCCGGCGCGTGCGATACTGATCGCGGCAGGCACGCAGCCGAACACGGTGCTGGCGCGCGAGGATGCGGAGAATTTCAGGCTCGACGGGCGCTATTTCCAGGCTTATGACGCAGCCGGCATTCCCATCGCTGCCGAGAAAGCCATTTCGAAACCCGCGGAGATCAATGTGCTGCTGGCCAGGCGCAGCGACGGGCGCTGCATGAGCTATTTCGGCGACGTGCATCCTTCCTTCTTCGGCAATGTGGTCAAGGCCATAGGCGGCGCCAAGCAGGGCTACCCGGTGGTGAGCCGGGCGCTGGAGCGCGTCGAGGCCGCTGCTGCAGTGAGCAACGAGGCCTTTCTCGCGTATTGCAACGCAGAACTGCGCGCAACAGTGCACGAAGTGAAGCGTCTGACGCCCATGATCGTCGAGGTTGTGGTACGCGCGCCGCTTGCAGCGCGCCGTTTCCAGCCAGGACAGTTCTACCGGCTGCAGAACTATGAATCGCTGGCGCCGCGCACCGACGGCACGCGACTTGCCATGGAAGGCCTGGCGCTGACCGGGGCCTGGGTCGACGCGGCCAGAGGACTGATTTCGACCATCGTGCTCGAAATGGGCGGCTCCAGCGACCTGTGCGTCGAACTGAAGCCGGGCGAACCCGTGGTGCTGATGGGGCCGACAGGCAGCCCGACCGAGATTCCCGGCGATGAAACCGTGGCGCTGGTGGGCGGGGGGCTCGGCAATGCGGTGCTGTTTTCGATCGGCCAGGCGATGCGCAAGGCGGGCAGCAGGGTGCTGTATTTCGCCGGCTACAAGAAAATGGTGGACCGCTACAAGATTGCCGAGATCGAGGCTGCTGCCGACGTTGTCGTATGGTGCTGCGACGAGGAGCCCGGCTTCACACCCGCCCGTCCGCAGGACCGGAGCTTCGTCGGCAATATTGTGCAGGCCATGCATGCTTATGCCGCCGGCGCGCTGGGCGAGCAGGCGATCCCGTTCAGGGACACCGACCGCATCATTGCCATCGGTTCCGACCGCATGATGGCGGCCGTGGCGCGCGCGCGGCACACGGTGCTGAAGCCTTTTCTCAAGACGCACCATTTCGCCATAGGCTCCATCAACTCGCCGATGCAGTGCATGATGAAGGAAATCTGCGCGCAATGCCTGCAGCCCCATGTCGACCCGCAGAGCGGAAAAACGAGTTATGTGTTCTCCTGCTTCAATCAGGATCAGCCGCTGGATTGCGTGGACTGGCACGCGCTCGACCAGCGATTGAAACAGAATTCCGCCCAGGAAAAGCTCACCGCCGAATGGCTGGATCACTGCCTGATCAGGCTGAGCTTGCGCGACATGCAGCGGGTCTGATCCGGGGTAAGCCTGATTTGCCGGTCCGCTTGCAGCGCGGCACAGGCCGCGGCATGGCAATTCCTTTATGATAGGCCGATGCGATATCGGACCCATTTGCGGAGCCGTTTGTTGGTGCTGCTGGTCGCCATTTGCTGGGCGGCATCACCGGCTGCGGCCGGCGAAGCCGAGTGGCAGAGCCTGACCGAAAAGGCCCTGGACAGCGCGCGCCTGGGGCAACCTGCCGAGGCCGAGGCTTTCACGCGGCTGGCGCTGCAGGAGGCGCTGGAATCCTATGGCGAAGACCACGCCTACACCGCTTCCAGCCTGCAGGCGCTTGCCGTGCTGCTCGAGGCGCAGGCCCGTCCTGCGGATGCCATGCCGCTGTACCAGCGGGCACTGGGGATACGCGAGCGCGTGCTGGGCGGCGAGCACCCTGACACGATCCTCACCCTGAACCGGCTGGCGATGCTGCTGCGAGCACAGCAGCAGTATGCCGATGCCGAGCCGCTGTACGGTCGCCTGCTGGCGATCACCGAGAAAACGGCGGGCCCCGAGCATGTCGACACCGCCGTGCGGCTGATCAATCTTGCGGAATTGCTCGAGTTGCAGTCCCGCCCGGATGCGGGGCTGCCATTGTACCGTCGTGCGCTTGCCATTCGCGAGAAGGCGCTGGGCCCCGAGCATGCCGATACCACGGCCGTGATGGCAAAACTGGCGGTGCTGCTGCGGGCGCAGGGCCTGGCAGCGCAAGCCGAGCCGCTGTACCGCCAGTTGCTGGTGGTGACGATCAAGAAATCAGGACTGGACCACGCCGATACTGCCGCAGGTTTCAGCAATCTTGCTGCGCTAGTGCGGGCACAGGGTCGCTATCCGGAAGCAGAGGCGCTGTATCGGCGGGCGCTGGCGACACGGCAAAAGGTGCTGGGCCCGGCGCATGCCGACACGCTATCCAGCTTGGACAGCCTGGCGGCGATTTTCCAGATGCAGCGCCGTTATGCGGAAGCCGAAACGATTTATCGCCAGGCATTGGAAATGCGCGAGCGCGCCCTGGGACCGAATCATCGCGATACGGCTTCCAGCCTCAACAATCTTGCGGTGGTGTTGCAGGCCAGCCGCCGTTACGTGGAGGCCGAACCGCTGATCCGGCGCGCGCTGGCGATCACCGAAAAAAACCTCGGCCCGGACCATCCTGATACCGCGGCCAGTCTCAGCAATCTGGCGGTGCTGTTGCAGTCGACGGAGCGGCAATGGCAGGCCGAGCCGCTGATCCGGCGCGCGCTGGCGATCCGCGAGCGCGCCCTGGGGCCAGAGCACCTCGACACCGCGGCCAGCCTCAACCGGCTGGCGGTACTGCTGCACTGGCAGGACAGGCTGGCAGAGGCCGAGCCGCTGTATTTGCGGGCTCTGGCCATACGCGAAGAAAAGCTGGGGCGGGAGCATCCGGATATCGCTGCCAGCCTCAGCAATCTGGCGGCGCTGTTGCAGGCGCGCGGCCGCTATGCGGAAGCCGTGCCGCTGATCCGGCGCGCGCTAGCCATACTGGAAAAATCGCTGGGCCATGATCATCCGGATACCGCGCAGCTGCGGGCGCGGCTGCAGCGGGTGCAGAACCTCTAATTGGAGCAATTCAATCCTGCACCTGCCATGTGCTGGATTGCGCCGGTGCGGATAAATCTGCGGTGCCGGCCAGGCGCACCGCCTCGACTGCGGTATCGCCAGCGGTTTCCCAGATGAAATGGGGAACGTCGCCTTGTGCGGCGACCAGTTGCAGCAGGCGGTCGGCCCCGGAAAGGTGCTGCAACAGCAAGTCGCGCGTCGATGACTTGCTTTGCTGTCCGCAATAAATATTAATAAAAACAATATGTTGTGATGTTTTTCTGAAATGCGGCGCAGCGCTGCCCGCGCCGCACGGTTGATACAGCGGGCGCTCAAAGCGACGGTAGAGCCGGCGCATGCCCTGCCTGATCGCCTCGAACTCCGGGCTCGCGGCGCGCACTGCCATGTCGGCGTGATGGGCGGCGAGATCGTCGAATTCAAGCTCCCAGATGACGTCGGGCAGATTGTCGGCTCCTGTGATCCTGCGCAGCACATGTCCGCGCGGCAGGCCGATTCCTACACGCACTTCGCTCGCGCTCAGGCGCTGACGCAGCACGGCTGCGGCGTTGCCAGGGCGCGCATAGTAGTAATTATGCGAGACGATCACGCGCGCCGCCTTGTCGCGCCCGGCGTGGATTGCACGGGCTAATCGCGACCGAGCTCGCGCAGCGCCCCGCCGAGAATGCCCACCAGTTCGTCGATCTGCGCCTTGCTGATGATGAGGGGAGGCGAGAGCGCGATGATGTCGCCGGTGGTGCGGATAAGCAGGCCTTTCTCATAGCATCTGAGAAATGTCTTGAATGCGCGCTCGGTCGGCTTGCCCGGTTTGGACTCGAGTTCTATGCCTGCCACCAGACCCATGTTGCGGACGTCGATCACATAAGGCATTTCGCGCAACGAGTGCACCGCTTCCTGGAAGTAGGGGGCGAGTTCCTGGCTGCGCTTGAACAGCTCCTCCTGCTCGAAGGTATCCAGACTCGCTTCCGCCGCGGCGGTGGCGAGCGGATGCCCGGAGTAGGTATAGCCGTGAAACAGCTCGACCGTGTCGGGCGGCGCGGAATTGACCACTGTATCGTAGATGCCACGGCGCACCAGCACTGCGCCCATGGGTACCGCGCCGTTGGTGATGCCCTTGGCGATGGTGATCATGTCCGGCACCACGCCCACGGCCTCGGCGGTGAAACAGGGGCCGGTGCGTCCGAAACCGGTGATGACTTCGTCGAAAATCAGCAGCAAGCCGTGTTTGTCGCAGATCTGGCGCAGGCGCTCGAGATAACCCCGGGGCGGCACCAGCACGCCGGCCGAGCCTGCCAGCGGTTCGACGATCACCGCGGCAATGTTGGAGGCGTCGTGCAGCGGGATGATGCGTGTTTCCAGTTCTTCGGCGAGATGGGCGCCCCATGCCGGCTGACCGCGGCTGAATGCCGCCTCCTTGAGGCTGAAGGTCTGCTGCAGGTGATCGACGCGTGGCAGCAGGCTGCCGAATGCCTTGCGGTTGGCTGGAATGCCACCCACCGAAATGCCGCCGAAACCGGCGCCGTGATAGCCGCGCTCGCGACCCACCAATACATTGCGCTGGCCCTCGCCGCGGGCGCGGTGATAAGCCAGTGCAATTTTTAGGGCCGTGTCGACTGCTTCCGAGCCGGAATTGGTGTAGAACACATGATCGATGTCGCCAGGTGCCATGCTGGCGAGACGTTCCGCGACGCGAAAGGCGCTGGGATGTCCCATCTGGAAGGCGGGGCTGTAATCCATCGCTGCGGCCTGCTTCTGGATCGCCTCGACGATTTTCGGGCGGCAGTGTCCGGCATTGACGCACCACAGGCCGGAAGTGCCGTCCAGCACCTGGCGGCCGTCTTCGGTGAGGTAATGCATGTCCCTGGCACCGACGAACATGCGCGGTGCGGCCTTGAAGGCGCGGTTCGCAGTGAACGGCATCCAGTAGGGATCGAGTTTGTAATCTCTGGGGTTCATGTGAGTTGTTCCGGGAACTGGTTGAAGTGGGGACGGGAAGACCTGATTTTGCCAGCATCGCCCATCAACGGCCACTTTTCGTGGCAGGCGGCATGGCGCTGCGGCGCGCATGTTAAGATTCCGCCGCCATGTCCAAGTCTACCAAGTCTATTGTCTGCCTGACTTTCGATTTCGACGCCATCTCGGGGTGGATTGCGCGCGACATGACGTCCCCCACGCCGATTTCGCGCGGCGAATTCGGCCCGCACGTCGGTGTGCCGCGCATTTTGTCCCTGCTCGAAAAATACGCCATTCCCAGCAGCTGGTACGTGCCCGGGCATACGCTTGCGACCTACCCGGAACAGTGCCGCCGGGTGTTCGACGCGGGACATGAAATCGGCCATCACGGCTGGACGCACCGTCCGCCGGCCAGTCTTACCCGCGAGCAGGAGGAAGAGGAACTCGCCAGCGCCAATGAACTGATCCTCAAACTCACCGGCCGCCGCGCGCGCGGCTACCGTTCGCCGTCGTGGGATCTCAGCACGCATTCGGTGGAGCTGCTGCTCAGGCACGGCTTTCACTACGACAGCAGCATGATGGGCGACGACTACACCCCGTATCGCGTGCGCCGGGGCGACGTAATCGAACTCGAAAAGCCCGCGGTCTTCGGCAAGCCGACGCGCCTGATCGAGATGCCGGTGAGCTGGACGCTGGATGATTATCCGCAGTTCGAGTTCATCCGCACCCCGACCTGGATACTGCAGGGTCTCGCAAATGCGAATAATGTGATTTCCAACTGGATAGACGATTTCCTGTATTTGCGGGACAACCTGGAGTGGGGAGTCATCACCTACACCTTCCATCCTTTCGTGATCGGCCGCGGCCATCGCATGATGGCACTTGAAAAGCTGATCCGTGCACTCAAGGACAACGGCGCCGTGTTCATGAAACTGGAAGACGCCGCTGCGGAATACGATCAGCGCCAGCCGTTTACTGAATAGTTTCCTGCGCAGGACTGCAGCGCTGCTGTGGCTCGCGCTGATGTCCGTTGCCGTGCCGGCGGCCCCGTCGGAATCATTCAATGTCGGATCCAAGCGCTTCACCGAGGCCTATATTCTCGGTGAAATCGTTGCCCAGGCCGCGCAGGCGGCTGGTGAGGCCCGCGTTACGCACCGTCAGGGGCTGGGCAATACCGCGATTCTGTTCGCCGCGCTCAAAAGCGGCAATATCGACATTTACCCCGAATACACCGGCACCATTGCTCTCGAACTGCTGGGCATGCAGCAGGTGCCGGACATGGAAGCGCTCAACCGCGCGCTGGCCCGCCACGGGCTGGCCGCAGGAATTCCGCTGGGATTCGGCAACAGCTACGCGCTGGCGATGCGGGAAGAGCAGGCGGCCGCTCTCGGTATTTCCAGCATTTCGCAGCTGAAAAGTCACGACGGACTCAGGCTTGGGCTGTCGCAGGAGTTTCTCAATCGCAAAGATGGCTGGCCGGCACTGCGTCGCTCTTACGGCTTGCCCCACGCCGACCCGCGCGGTCTGGATCACGGGCTGGCTTACGAAGCACTGGCGGCAGGGCAGGTGGATGTCATCGACATTTACTCGACCGATGCCAAGATCGGCCGTTACCGCCTGCGGGTGCTGATGGACGACGCACGGTTTTTCCCGGCGTATGACGCCGTGCTGGTTTACCGCCGCGACCTGCCCGGGCGTTTTCCGCGTTCCTGGCAGGCGGTGCAGCAGTTGCAGGGGCGCATCGACGCAACGCGCATGATCGGCATGAATGGGGCGGCAGAATTGTCCGGCTTGTCATTCCCGGCAGTGGCTCGCGAATTTCTGTCCGCCCCGGAAGCCGCAACCACCTTGGCGCAGGGGGCGCGCAGCAGCTTTGTGGACTTATTGCTTGGCGCGGATTTCTGGCGACTGACCTGGCAGCATTGCCTGCTGGTATTTGTCTCGCTCGCCATGAGCGTCGGCGTAGGGGTACCACTGGGGATATGGGCCGCGCGCATGCCGCGCGCCGGGTTCTGGATCGTCGGCGCGGCCGGGATGCTGCAAACTGTGCCGGCGCTGGCCCTGCTTGCCTTCCTGATCGCCGCGCTGGAGCGCATCGGCACGCTGCCGGCCGTGCTGGCGCTGTTTCTGTATGCGCTGCTGCCCATCGTGCGCAATACCGAAACCGGCCTGGCGGGAATATCCCTCTCGCTCAGGCAGTCTGCGACGGCGCTGGGATTGAGGGACTGGCCCTGCCTGAGGCTGATCGAGTTGCCGCTGGCGCTGCCCTCCATCCTGGCTGGAATCCGCACATCGGCCGTAATCAATGTCGGCACGGCGACCATTGCGGCCTTTATTGGCGCCGGCGGCTACGGCGAACGCATTGTGGCCGGGCTTGCCGTCAATGACTACAGACTGCTGCTGGCAGGCGCTGCGCCGGCGGCGGTGCTGGCGCTGGTCCTGGAATGGGGATTCATCGGGCTGGCCAGGCTTGTCACCCCGCGGGGCATGCGCCGGCCGTCCGCCGGGCCTGGCAGACCCTGATACAGGTTATGCCGGCTTCCGGGGGTGCCGGCCGAGTGAACTAAATTATGCCTGCTCTGTCAGTGCTGTAACGATTGGGTTTCGCGTTCCCCGGCAGCCGGCCGTGCGGGTATACTGTGCGCTTTGTCCAGCCGGTAGCTCGTTCGACTTGGATAATAATTCGAAGTTCAGGGACGGATTTGATGGGCGATCGCGAAATCGATCAGCAATTGGTCGAACGCGCGCAGCGCGGAGAAAAGCATGCTTTTGAGCTGCTGGTCAGCAAATACCAGCGCAAGCTCGCCAGGCTGCTGTCACGTTTCATCCGCGATGCGACCGAGGTTGAGGATGTGACGCAGGAAGCCTTCATCAAGGCTTACCGTGCACTGCCGAGCTTTCGGGGCGACAGCGCGTTTTATACATGGTTGTATCGGATAGGCATCAATACCGCCAAGAATTACCTGGTGGCGATGGGGCGGCGGGCACCCACCACCACGGAATTTGACAGCGAGGAAGCGGAGAGTTTCGAGGACGGCGATCAGCTGCGGGACCTCAACACTCCGGAAAACCTGCTGATGAGCAAGCAGGTGGCTGAGACGGTGAACCAAACCCTGGCGGAGTTGCCAGAAGAATTAAGGACGGCGATCACGCTGCGCGAGATCGAGGGCCTGAGCTACGAAGACATCGCGAACATCATGAATTGCCCGATCGGCACTGTCCGGTCGCGAATTTTCAGGGCGCGGGAAGCGATAGCCGAAAGATTAAAACCAATGATCGGCACGCAAAAAGACAGGAGATGGTGAGATGGACAGGGTATCAGCGTTGATGGATGGCGAACTGGACGAGCACCAGGCGCGCCAGCTGATTACGGGCATCAGGCAGCAGGGGGAATTGCGCGAGCGCTGGGATACGTTTCACCTGATCGGCGACACGTTGCGCGGTGATGGCGGCCTGTCCGCGGATTTCAGCGAGCGGCTTGCAAGGCGACTGGCACAGGAGCCGACGATACTCGCGCCACGCCGTTACACGGCAAAACGCATGACGACTTATGCCCTGTCGGCGGCGGCCTCTCTTTCCGCAGTGGCGCTGGTGGCGTGGACAGCATTGTCCAGCAACAGTCCTGTCGCCCCCCAACCGCAGGTGGCGCAGGTCCAGCCCGCCCAATCCGCGATAGTCGCTACGCCCGCCGTGCTGCCCGTCAGCATTCCAAGCGAGGGAAACATGAACGAGTACCTCCTGGCGCACCAGGGCTTTTCGCCGAGCACGGCAATTCAGGGGGCAATACCCTATATCCGCAGCGTTTCGGCCAGACAGTCTGCCCAAGCCCGCTAAGCGCCTGAGATATGAAAAAAGTCGTTTGGGCGGCAGTTGTTCTTGGACTGGCGGTTGCCGACATTGCGCATGCGGCCAGCGGCGATTCCCAGGAGGGGGTTGCCTGGCTGAAGAAAATGGCCGGCGCTTCGCGCCAGCTCAATTATTCCGGCATCTTCGTGTACCAGCACGGCAACCAGTCTGAAACCTCGCGCATTGTCCATTATGTGAACTCCGCAGGCGGGGAATTCGAGAAACTGGAAACCCTGGACGGTCCGGCACGCGAAGTGATACGCAACAATGACCAGGTAACGTGCTATCTGCCGGCGTCCAAGGTCGTGCTCATCGAGCAGCGCAACGCCCGCCAGCAGATCCCGTTGCTGCTGCCGGAGCGGCTGAACAGCGTCATCGAGAATTACACGGTGAGCAAGGAGGAAACCGACCGCGTGGCGGGCTTCGAATGCGTATGGATTGCGCTGACCCCCCGCGACAATCTGCGCTATGGCAGGCGCTTCTGCGCCGAAGTCAACACGGGCTTGCCATTGCGTTCACGCACGATCAGCGAGAAAAATCAGGCAGTCGAGTCGTTCGCGTTTACGCAACTCACGATCGGCGGCAGGTTCGACCGCGACAAGGTCAAATCCAAATACGCAGCGGTCAGCAGGAACTGGCGTGTCGACCGCTCGGCCCTCAACGTGGCCGAAACTGCTGCCAGTTCCGGCTGGACCATCACCAATCAGCCCCAGGGCTTCAAAAAGCTCACGGAAATGAAGCGGTCCATAGCCGGACGTTCCGGCAACGTTTCGCATATCGTATTTTCGGATGGGCTGGCCGCAGTTTCGGTGTTCATAGAGCCGGCCTCTCGTCAGAAATCGCCTCCGTCGCTGATTCACCAGGGCGCGGTGAACATCTACAAGCGGACGTACGCCGATCACGAGGTTACAGTGCTGGGCGAGGCGCCGGCAGCCACGGTAATGCAGATTGCCAACTCTCTCGAGCTCAAGGCCGCCACCGTTGCCAAGTGAAGCGTTGTCCAAATTTCCGCAACTCCCTGGACCTTCTTCCCGTATCTTTTCCGATTTCTCACTTTTATCACGCCGTCGAGGGACTAGTCGTATGTTGAAACGTTTGTTCGTTGCGTTGATCCTGTGGGTGCCGCTGACTGTCTGGGCCCAGCTTCCGGATTTCACCGAATTGGTGGAAAAACAGGGGGCGGCAGTCGTCAATATCAGCACGACACAGTCTGCGCGTGCCAATGCGCAGACCCCGCAGA